>OGQQ01000062.1_pt1 | contig 111482 bp, 95 predicted proteins | sample 1553281 | NCBI WGS metagenome assembly OGQQ01 (sample SAMEA2579937, study PRJEB22360) | human gut metagenome | biome: human gut; feature: human-associated habitat; material: faeces | place: Denmark | collected 2008/2010 | reverse complement strand
TGGGGATTGGCAGGTTGATATACCAGCTGCCGATTCCGCTGTGTAAGATGTTTATAAAAGAGATTTTCGAGGGGAAATCTCCGGACGATTTTGATGAGGAGACATTGACGACTATCAATAAGTTTTTCGAGAATAGCCTGAATGTATCAGAAACGTCCAGACAGCTTTATATTCACAGAAATACTCTGGTATACAGATTGGATAAGCTCCAGAAGAGCACGGGACTGGACCTTCGCATCTTTGAGGATGCCATTACGTTTAAGATTGCTCTGATGGTAGTGAAATACATGAAGTATATGGAGTCGTTGGAGTACTAAGGAGTATAGGTAATTAGGAGGAGCATATGATTGAATTAAGAAATGTAACGAAGGAGTACTCGAAGGGGAATGCAGCCCTGAACGGAGTCTCCGTGAAGATTGAACAGGGAGAGTTCGTGTTCATCGTTGGAGACAGTGGTTCCGGTAAATCCACTCTGATTCGTCTTATCATGAAGGAGTTGGACCCGACGGACGGCACCATCATTGTGAACGGGCAGAACCTGAATCGCATGAAACATCGTCACATTGCAAGGTACAGAAGAGGCTTAGGGGTTGTATTTCAGGACTTCCGACTTTTAAAAGACAGAAATATTTATGAGAATATCGCTTTTGCGCTGCGTGTCACAGAGACACCAACCCGCATCATCAAGAGAAAAGTGCCGGCGGCGCTGTCTCTGGTGGGACTGGCACAGAAATATAAGTCTTTCCCGAAGGAACTTTCCGGAGGGGAGCAGCAGCGTGTCGCGATTGCGAGAGCGATTGTTAATGAACCTGCTATTTTGTTGGCGGACGAACCGACCGGAAATCTGGACCCGACGAATTCATGGGAAATCATGAGCCTTCTGAAGGAAGCAAATGAGAGAGGGACGACGGTGCTTGTGGTAACACACAACCAGGAAATCGTAAATGAGATGAACGAACGGGTTATTACGATGAAACAGGGCGTAATCGTTAGTGATGAACAAAAAGGTGGGTATATAGATGAGGATTAGTACATTAGGATACGTAGGAAAACAAGGGGTTAAGAACATTTGGAGAAACAAGATGTTTTCGCTCGCATCCGTTGCGACGATGTCAGCTTGTATTTTCCTGTTTGGGCTGTTCTTCGCAATCGTGCTGAATTTTCAGTACATTATTAAGACAGCAGAAGAGGGCGTTGCCATCACGGTATTTTTCGATGAAGATGCGACGCAGGCGCAGATTGACGACATAGGAGAGCAGCTGCGCAGCAGAGACGACGTTTCAGAAGTGAATTATGTTTCCGCGGATGAGGCGTGGGAGAAATATAAAGAGGAATATTTTAAAGATAAGCCGGAGCTGGCGGAGGGCTTCAAGGATGACAACCCGCTCGCTGATTCTGACAACTATGAAGTATATATGAAGACAACAGAAGACACCAAGGATATAGCGGCGCAGAGCAAATCACTTGCCTCCACGCAGCAGGATTTGGTGAAATTCGCACAGAGCCTGGACGGAGTCCGTCAGGTCAATAAATCCGATGTGGTGGCAAATACGCTGACCAGTGTGAATACTCTGGTGGGATATGTTTCCATTGCTATTATCGCCATCTTGTTCGGTGTTTCCATCTTCCTTATCAGCAACACGGTTACCATGGGTATTACTGTGCGTAAGGAAGAGATTGCAATCATGAAATATATCGGCGCCAAGGACTTTGTCGTCCGTTCACCTTTCGTCATTGAAGGTTTGATTATCGGTGTGTTCGGGGCGGTGATACCACTGGCACTTTTGTATGTGCTGTATGATAAGGCAGTCGGATACATTTTGGAGAGATTCAGTATTCTGAGAAATATCATTGCTTTCCTTCCAGGCGGAGAGGTATACAAGTATCTGCTTCCAATCGGACTGGCAATGGGTATCGGTATCGGATTTGTCGGAAGCTACTTCACTGTACGCAAGCACTTGAAAGTATAGGAGGCTGCCATGAGACGAAAGAGGAGTATACTAAGCGGGGTTTTAATTTTAACACTGAGTATCGGCGTGTGCATGAATACGAATGCTACGACCATTGAAGATGCGGAGAAAAAGGCAGAGGAGCTGGAGCAGCAGAAGAGTGCTGCGGAGGCGGAGCAGGCTTCTCTGACGACACAGCTCAATGATATCATTGCCGATATGAATGAGACACAGACGAAGATGACACAGAAAGACGCGGAGATTGAGCAGGCGGAGAATGACCTCATCGCCGCGAAGGTAGATGAAAATAACCAGTACCAGAGCATGAAGAAGCGTATCCAGTTCATGTACGAGAACGGTGATACACAGGTTCTTGAAGTGATGATGGAGAGCAAGACTCTGGGAGAGTTCCTTAATAAAGCAGAATATGCTTCCAAGATGTCAGATTATGACAGACAGAAACTGGAAGATTTCCAGGATGTGGTGGAAGAGGTAGAGCAGAAAGAGCAGACGCTGCAGGAAGAATATGACGAGTTGAGCGCTCTGCAGACGGATTTAACAAACCAGCACGCAGCGGTGGAGACCTTGTTGGATAATAATGAGATTCTGCTGGCGGATTTGGAGAGCCAGATTGGGGACAATGCAGCGACGCTGGAGCAGTTGATTGCTGAGGCGGAGGAAGCCAAGAGAATCCAGCAGGAACAGGCAGCAGCTGCGGCGCAGCCAGAGGGCGGCGGCAGTTCTTATACTCCGCCGAGTACCGGAAATGTGGTGAGCGGGAGCGGATATTTTACCCATCCATGCCCGGGCATGACATACCAGTCCAGCTATTTCGGAGAGATTCGGGAATTTGAGGTAGGCGGACATAAAGGAAATGACTACGCGGCGCCGGAAGGCACTCCTACATACGCAGCGGCGGCAGGGACCGTTATCATCGCAGGTTACAGCTCCAGTGCCGGGAACTGGGTGGTCATTGACCACGGAAACGGTCTGGTTACAAAGTATATGCACCACAGCAGCCTCTGTGTTTCTGCGGGACAGTATGTGGAAAAGGGACAGCAGATTGGATGTGTAGGAACAACAGGACAGTCCACAGGACCACATCTCCACTTCCAGGTTGAGGTAAATGGCGTGGCGGTAAGCCCGGACCAATATATGTAAATACATACAGGATGGAAGTATGTACAGACAGAACTGTGAAGAAAAGGACAAGGCAGAGAACCTCTTTGCTTTGTCCTTTTAAATAAAATCGGGACAGAAAGCAGGTTGGTTAGACGATGGAAGAAAACAGAATGGAAGAGAACAAAGAAGTAAGGGGGAGGGCAGAATCGTCTCCTCCTGTGGGATTAAGTGAAAGAATGGAAGCCCCGGCTGAGGGAAAGAGGCAGAAAAGCGGGAAAAATCACGGTTTCCTGAAGGGTTTCCTGGCAGGGGCAGCGCTTACGCTTCTGTTGGTTGGCGGTATTTGGGGAACCTTAAATATCTTGAATTTGATACCCCGTATGTTTTCGGAACCGGGAGAGGCAGGGACTACGCTGTCCGAGGATAAGGATGAGGTCAGCGAGAAGCTGGATAAGATAGGACAGTGGATTGACGCCTATTATCTTTACAGCGATGAGATAGACGGGGACGCGCTGGTGGAAGGGATTTATTCAGGCTATGCGGCTGCCCTTGGCGACCCCTATACAGAATACTATGACGAGGATGAGACGAAAGAATTGCTGGAGACGACCAGCGGCAGATTTTCCGGTGTCGGCGCTACCTTGACGCAGAATCTGACCACCGGGGAAATCGTTATCACAGGAGTGTACAAAGACTCTCCCGCCGCGGAAGCGGGAGTGAAGGAAGGCGATGTCGTCTATCAGGTCGATGAACATGCGATAGGGGATGAAAGTCTGACGGAAGTGGTTTCCTGGATAAAAGGAGAAAAAGGCACTGCGGTGACACTCTATGTCCTGCGAAACGGCGAAGAATTGGAGCTGACAGCTATCCGGGATGAGATTGAGGCGCAGACGGTTGAGTACGAGATGAAAGAGGGGCAGGTTGGCTATATCGCGGTGAGCGAATTTGACGATGTGACCTACGAACAGTTCAAAAATGCCCTGGAAGATTTGGAGTCTCAGGGGATGGAGGGACTGGTTATAGATTTGCGCAGCAATCCGGGCGGCAATTTGGACACAGTCACCGATATGCTCAAACTCATTCTGCCGGAAGGGACGATTGTCTCCACCAAGGATAAATATGGCAATGAGGAAGTGATAAGCTGCGACGGGGAGCATGAATTTACGAAACCTCTTGCTGTGTTGGTGAATCAGTACAGTGCCAGTGCATCGGAAATTTTTACAGGAGCGGTGCAGGACTACGGTGTCGGTACAATCGTGGGAATGACAACTTACGGAAAAGGTGTAGTCCAACAGCTTATTGATTTGCAGGACGGGACCTATCTGAAGCTGACGATTGCAGAATACTATACCCCCAGCGGACGAAGCATCAATATGACAGGCATCACGCCGGATGTAGAGGTGGAGTACGAGGTGGATGAAGAGAATCCTGATGCGGATAACCAGCTTGACAAGGCGCTGGAAGTCGTGCAGGAGCAAATCGCAGAAGAGACAAAGTAAATAATAAGGTAAAAAGTATACTGACAGCCCTGCTGTGCGTTTTAGCACGGCAGGGTATATTTTTTGCCTTTTTGGAAGATACTGGCTTTAAGAAGGGTGCATCATATTGCATTGAAAGGCAGGATATAAGGCGAAACATGATAGATGAAAGTAAAAAGACCGAAAAAAAGAAAGAAATAGAAGGGGAAAAGAAAATAGAATTAAAGGGAGAGACAGAAAAAGAGAAGAAAATAGAACTGCAAGGGGAGACAGAAAAGGAGGGGGAGAGAGCCTGCGGCTTTCCATCCGGGTTTAAGAAATTTGGCTGGAAGAAAGCGGCAGCGGACCTCCTCTATGATATCGCAGGCGGTGTTCTGTATGCCGCGGGAATCTATACATTCGCGAAAAACGCAGACTTTGCGCCTGGCGGAGTGTCGGGGCTTGCCCTGATTCTAAACGCATTGTTCCATCTGCCGATTGGGACGACCACATTGCTGCTGAATATTCCCCTGGTGGTAATCAGCTACCGGATTGTGGGGAAGAGGCTGCTCATAAAATCGGCAGTATCCATGCTCATTTCCAGTATCATTCTGGATGGGATATTCCCTTTTACGCCCGCTTACCATGGTTCCCCATTCATGGCAGCGCTGTACTCGGGAGTCTTCCTGGGTGCAGGCATGGTTTTATTCTATATGCGGGGGTCTTCATCGGGAGGAATTGATTTCCTCGCCTTGTCTATCAAGAAGAAATATCCCTACCTGTCCATTGGCGTGGTGACGATGCTCATTGATTTGGGAATCATTCTCCTCGGCTGGCCTGTTTTTGGAAATGTTGATGCGGTACTCTATGGTGTTGCCTCTACTTTTGTTTCGACCATTGTCATCGATAAGGTTCTATATGGGATGGGAGCTGGTTCACTCGCCATTATCATCACCGTGAAAGGGGAGGAGACGGCAAAAAGGATTGGGGAGATTACAGGGAGAGGAACGACGGCAATCCCGGCGTTTGGAACGTACACAAAAACAAAGAAAGATGTCCTTTTATGTGCATGTTCCAAGTCGCAGGCATATGCTGTAAGAGAAGCGGTCCACGAAGCTGACCCGCTGGCGTTTCTGATGTTCACCGAGACCAGCGAAGTGTTCGGGGAAGGATTCAAAGGAGGGGGCGCTTTTTAGAGAAAATATTCCATGATATAGTCGTCCATGATGTATCCGCTGCCGATATCTGCTTCCTGAGTATCCACAGTCTCAAATCCCAGATGGCGGTACACATTGAGACTGCCATCGTTGTGTTTGTTGCAGGTGAGCCAGATGGAAGACAGTCCTCTCTTGGCGCAGAGCTCTTTGAGAAACGTAAACGCTTTTGTGGCGAGATGTTTTCCGCGCGCCTGCTTTTCCAGATAAAGTTTGCTTAAGAAGAGCCGCCCGTCCTCCGGGTGAATACCGCAGTATCCGCAGAAATTCCCGCCATCATAGATTTGATAGTATTCGTATCCGCTTTTGAGCTGTTCCTTCAATGACGGATAAGACTGGAATTTCTCGACCATATAATCGACCTGCGCTTCTCCTATAATAGGAGTGAAGTGCTCGTGCCAGATGATTTCGGCAAGGTCCGCGATTTCCTTAATTTGCGAGTCGCTTTCAGCCAGTTTCATTTCAAAATCATTCATTTTACTTACCTCTTTTCCTACACATTTGTTTTTAGGAGATTGCCTTTGTATACCGACCGCGGGACAATCTAATCTATTATAACACGCCGGGGCGGGAGCGCGCAAAAAATAAAAGACTTGTTAGCACTCATCCAAAAAGAGTGCTAATTTTGTATTGACTTTTGAAAATCGCTGTATTAGAATATCTTTTAGACATGAGTGAAAGTATTTTTAAGAAAGAGGAGTGACATATAATGGCTATAAAAAAAGGCAATTTATCCATTGACAGTGAGAATATATTTCCAATCATAAAGAAATGGGTGTATTCGGACCACGATATTTTCTTCCGTGAGATGGTTTCCAACGGATGTGACGCCATCACAAAGCTGAAAAAGCTGGATATGATGGGTGAGTATGAGCTTCCGGAGGATTACAAGGCAAAGATTGAGGTTATTGTAAATCCGGAGGAGAAGACGCTGAAATTCATTGACAATGGTCTTGGAATGACGGCGGATGAGGTCGAGGAGTACATCACTCAGATTGCGTTTTCCGGCGCAACACAGTTCCTGGAGAAGTATAAGGACAAAACAACGGAAGATGAGATGATTGGACATTTCGGTCTGGGATTCTATTCTGCGTTTATGGTGGCGGATGAGGTGCACATCGACACACTGTCCTATCAGAAAGACGCGGTGCCGGTACACTGGGCGAGTCAGGGCGGTACAGAATATGAGATGCAGGACGGCAGTAAAGCGGGTGTCGGTACGGAGATTACCCTGTTCTTAAATGAGGACAGCCTGGAGTTTGCCAATGAATACCGCGCAAGAGAAGTGTTGCAGAAATATTGTTCCTTCATGCCTGTAGAGATTTTCCTTTCCAAGGCGAACGCGGAGCCGGAATACGATACCATCGATGAGGCGGATGTGCTGGATACCGATACTGTTGTAGAGCATATCACAGAGGAAGCGAAAGAGGGCGAGGAAGGCGAACCGAAGAAGAAGGCGAAGATTGTAAGACGTCCGGTTTCCTTGAGCGATACTCACCCGCTCTGGGGAAAGAGCCCAAGCGAGTGCACCAAGGAGGAGTATATTGACTTCTACCGCAAGGTATTTATGGACTACAAAGAGCCTCTGTTCTGGATTCATTTGAACATGGACTACCCCTTCAATTTAAAGGGAATCCTCTACTTCCCGAAAATCAACATGGAGTACGAATCCATCGAGGGTACGATAAAGCTGTACAACAATCAGGTGTTCATCGCGGACAACATCAAGGAAGTTATTCCGGAATTTCTGATGGTATTAAAGGGCGTCATCGACTGCCCGGATTTGCCGCTTAACGTATCCAGGAGCGCGCTGCAGAATGATGGTTTCGTCAACAAAGTGGCGGACTACATTTCCAAGAAAGTGGCGGACAAGCTGGTTGGCATGTTCAAGACAGACAGAGAAAATTATGAGAAATACTGGGATGATATCAGTCCGTTCATCAAATTTGGCTGCCTGAAGGATGAAAAATTCGGCGAGAAGATGAAGGATTCTATGATTTACAAGAATCTGGAGCACAAGTATCTGACGCTGGAAGACATCATCAAAGAGAACAGCGCATCCGCTGAGGACGCAGACGAGAGTGGTGATGACGCTAAGGCTGAGACGGATAAAGACACAGAGGAAGCAGCCGCTGAAGCAAACGATACAGCAGAGAACGCCGCGGCCAGCGCAGAGGACACAGAAGGCGACAAGGAAGAAGAAAAGACAAATATCTACTATGTGACGGATGAGGTACAGCAGAGCCAGTATATCAACATGTTTAAGGCTCAGGGACAGGACGCTGTCATTCTGACACATAACATTGATTCTGCTTTCGTAAGCTATCTGGAGCAGAAGCATCAGGATGTACATTTCCTGCGAATTGACGCTGATGTACATGAGTCCATGAAGGATGAAGTCGCTGAGGAGGAGAAAGAAGATTTCCAGAAGACAGCGGATAGCCTGGTAGAGATTTTCAGAAAAGAATTAAACAATGATAATCTGGATGTGAAAGTAGAAAAGTTAAAGGACGAGAAAGTCGCTTCCATGGCAATCCTCTCCGAGGAGAGCCGCAGAATGGAAGAAATGATGAAGATGTACGGTATGAGCGGCATGGATATGGGCGGCTTTGGGACAAAGGCAACGCTGGTTCTCAATGCGAACCATCCGCTTGTAAAATTCCTCACAGAGCATAAGCGCAGTAAGAATGTGCCGATTATCTGCAAGCAGCTCTATGACCTGGCGATGCTGGCGCATAAGCCCTTAAGCCCGGAGGAAATGACAGATTTTGTACAGAGAAGCAATGAGATTATGATGCTGCTGACAAAATAAAATGTTCCATGCAGGAGGAGAGGCACATGAGCGCGGCATTCAGAACGAAAAATCAGAGAATGGTCACAGCTCCGGCTCAAAAGCAATCTGCTTCTGCATGAAAAATTTCTGGATGTTTTCATCCCAGGCATGCTCTAGGGATTTATCCAGAGTGAAGACGGTTAAAGAAGTCCCGGTAATACATTTCAGGGAACCTGCCTCATATTTGATATTGAGGTACAGCCCTTTGACAGACTCCGGCTGAAAATCGAGCTGATTCTGTGAGATGAGACGGCTGATATTCTCCGGGGACAGACTGAAGACCATCTTAAAACTAAGAGGGGTGCGCTTGCCCCGAATCAGGGAAAAACAATACTCCCGGATATTCTTCCATGAGGAATACTCCGGGAGTTTTTCTTCGGATTCAAAAAACTCCTTCTGTATATACCCGTCGATGGTAAATGTATTAAAAGTGACGACCTCCCCCTCGATAAAAGAAAAGTTGTCAAAGGTGTCCGTAAGGAGCAGATGGGACATAAAATCTTTTGTATTGGTAAGCTTCAGTGCAATCATAAAAAACCCCCGAATCCTGAAAATGATACAAGAATATCATAACACAGAAAGAGAAGAAAAAGCCAGAGGTTTTAGGGACCCTCCTATAGATAAAAGGCGCCAGTGTACAAAACATGCGCTCTATGAGAGTGTTTTGTGCATTGGCGCCAATGTATCCCCAAAGCAGGGTTGAAGGATAATGGAGGGCTTTGGGGATACGCAGTATAGGGTATCTAAATATAGTAAGGAATCATTTCTTAAAATTTCAAAAGTTTTGTAATGTCGGAAAGTTCACATCCGGGTGTTAAGTCGCAGGCGCGCATCAGGAAGTTGAGCTTGTCAATCCGCTCTCCTGAACGCGGAGCACCATTCTTGATAAATCCAACCTGGAGTCCCACAGCGAAATCCATGACCACATCGCCGATGACACCACCGGCTCTTCCGGAGGGAACGGCAAGCAGATTGTGCGCCTTGGCAAACTCGTAGGCATCCAGCGCCTCGGTAATGGTTCCCACCTGGTTCGGCTTTAAGATAAAGCCGTCCAGAGCGTCGAGTTCGTAGGCTCTTTTCAGTCTGTCCAGATTAGTCACAATGAAATCGTCTCCGATGATGTTTGTCCGGGTAATTTCTTTGTGCGCCTTGGGATAGGACTCCCAGTCTTCCTCGTCCAGCAAATCTTCAATAAACACGAAATTAAATTTCTCTGTCAAGCCCTTCACATAAGAAATCAAGGTGTCTGCAGATACCCGCTCTCCTTTTAAGAGATAAGTATTGTTTTCTCTGTCGTACATTTCACTGGATGCGCAGTCAAAGGCGAAACCGATTTTGCCTGTGTATCCGCAGTTCTCAATCGCTTCCGAAATCAGATTCAGATTTACCTCCGGGTCTTCACTCGGTGAAGCGTAGCCGTAAGAAGGCGCTACAACGGGTTTGTGTCCCAGATATTTTGTGATGACTTTCTCCAGTTCCTGGAAAGTATTGATGCCCATTTCCACTGCTTCGTAGATGGTGGAAGCGCCGTAGGGCATGATGATAAACTCGTTAAATGGCTGGGTCAGGTTCTCATAGTGACCGCCGTTGATGACATTGAAGCTCGGTACAGGAACGGTTTTTATCGGACCACCTGCCATATAGTTGTACAATGTCTGTTTAGAACACTCAGCAGCCGCGCGGAAGAGGGCGATGGATGTGGAATAAATCGCGTTTCCGCCCAGCTTCTTCTTCTGCGGTGTGCCGTCTAAGTCAATCATGATGTTATCCAGTTCTCTTTGTTTTAGGACATCCTTGCCGATGAGAGCAGGAGCAATAATATTGTTTACATTGTCCACCGCTTTGTGTACACTCATTCCGTGGTACTCGTCCGGGTTGTCATCGCGAAGTACACAAGATTCGAACATGCCGACGGAGGAACCGGTAGGAGCACAGCCTCTGCCGAGGGAACCGTCCTCTGTTATGACATCCACTTCCACCATGGGTCTGCACTTGCAGTCTACAATCTGGCGCGCATGGATGGATTTAATTGTTGTATTCATAAAATCAGTCCTCTACTTTCGGAATATATAAAACGTTGAAGTCACAAAGGTTCGTACCGGTATTTCCGGTAAATACAGCATCGCCCATCTCTGTGAGCGCCTCATAGCATGCATGACCTCTCAGGGCACCGTATACATCGACATTTTTGTCGAGCGCGGTCTTGTAGCTGCTGGAATCACAGATTCCCCCGGCTACAGGTGTTGTACCGTCTGTTCCCTCGGAATCGATGGACAGCATGCAGGCACCCTTTGTTTTCTGTGCCAGAATAGAAAAGCTCAAGGTCAGTTCCTGTCCCGGACCGCCGTGTCCGGTAATGAGGCTGTTGTCCAGAATCTGTGTGGTCGTCTCGCCGGAGCTTAAAATCACGCAGGGCGGCTTGATGGGGTTGCCGTATGTCTGAATCTCTCTTGCGATAGAAGCAAAGAAGGAACCTGCATCCTTGCTCTCGCCTTCAAGGAAAGAAGTCAGGATGATGGCAGGGATACCCATTTCCTCCGCGACTTCCTTCGCGTAGATACAGGAATCCGGCAGTGTGTTTAAAAGGAAATAGGTATTATCTGGGAAAGCTTTCGGTGTCTCCCCCTCCGGGCCTACATTCATGAGATAATCTACAACACTCTTTGGCAGACGGTCGGCTACGTTGTAATCGCGGATGACTCTGCGCGCATCCTCAAGGGTCGTCTTGTCAGGTCCCATGGGGGTGCTCATGTATTTCTCATAGGGGACGCCGATGTCGCCGGTCGCGGGCGAACCTACCGCGTCGCTGATTCCAAAACCGATGAGTTCTGCGCCCACCTTCTGTATCCGCTTTGCGAGCATACCGCCATTCATAGCGGAAATGTGCCGGCGAATAGCGTTTACTTCGTAAATGCCGGCTCCGGATTTCAGCATGACATCGGTGGTCTGAATCTCGTCTTCCAGTGTGATGCCCTCAATAGGACAGCTCATAAGAGCGGAACTTCCGCCGCTGATGACCACGATAAATAAGTCGTCCGGTCCTGCGTGGCCCACGAGGTCAAGAATCTTTAAACAAGCCTCATAGCCCGCCTGGTTCGGCAGCGGGTGTCCCCCTACGTAGACGTCTGTGTTCTGGAAACGGTCTGTTTCTTCGGCTATCTTTACAATGGCGATTCCCTTGGTGAGCTTGTCGCCGAGGATTTCATCGACTGCCATTGCCATGTGGTTGCAGGCTTTTCCTGCTCCCAGGAGATAAACGTGTTTTTTCTTTGACAAATCCCATGACTTGACTCCGATATGCAATATATCGCCGTCCAGATGCATAATGCTCTTAATACGCTGATAAGCGTCAAGACGGTTTAATGTCTTGTTGGTGATATCGAGCACAACCTTTCTGGATTCAATGTCTCCATGGGAAAGCAGGGCGTCGTAGTTTTTGATTTTGTTCATGTGAATGATTCCCCTTTACTTCCTGATTAATATAGATAATGATAGTTACACAAGTATTAAATAAAACATTGAGAGATAAATAAAAACAAAAATGTACTAAAATGTACTTTTATAATAAACTGATATATTGAATATGTCAACTTTGATAATGATAAAATTATAAAATAGTGAAAAATGCCAAAATTAAAACTAAAATATTGTGAAAATACCCGAAATAATATTAAATATATCGAAAATATTGACATATGCAATATATTATAATAGTATGAACGTATTAAATAAAACATTTAGAACAAAAAGGTTCAAAAATGTAGAGAGATTATAGTGAATATTCATTTTCAAGAAGCAGTACTGCAAAACAGAAGATGCCGAAAGGAGAAGAAAAATGGCACACAAAACAGAATTTCTATATTTATCAGAACAGGACACAATCGATGCCGGAGTTCTTGATGCGGAGAAATGTGTAGACAACGCGGAGGAGGTTTTTACTTTATTAAGTAAAGGCGACTACCTGATGGGTGGAAGCAACCATAACAGTCATGGCATGGGAATCGTATTTCCGAAGGAGAGCCCGTTCCCGAACATGCCGGTAGCCGGACCGGACAGAAGATTCGTAGCAATGCCCGCGTATCTGGGAGGACGGTTTGATGTCTGCGGAAACAAATGGTATGGCTCCAATGCGGAGAACAAGAACAAGGGACTTCCAAGGTCCGTGCTCACCGTCACATTGAATGACAAGGATACGGGCGAACCGCTCGCTTTCATGTCTGCAAACCTGTTGAGCGCTGCAAGGACTGGAGCGGTACCGGGGGTTGCAGCGAGACATCTGGCGAGAAAAGATTCTGAAGTTATCACGGTGCTGGGCTGCGGACAGATTAACCGTGCCTGCCTGCGCTCTATTGTCAGCCAGCTTCCGAATGTGAAGAAAGTCATCTGCTACGATATCTTCGAGGCAGCGGCAGAGAGTTTCTTGAACTGGGAGAAAGAAGAGCTGGGAATCGAAGGAGCAGTTGAATTGGATTTGGAAAAAGCTGTAAAAGAGGCAGATGTAGTGACAGTAGCAGCTTCCAGATTAAAACCACTGTACGTAAAAGATGAATGGATGAAAGAGGGGGTGACAATACTGATTACAGGACCCATGCAGACAGACGATTCCTTCTGGATGAGCACTAAGCTTATCTATGATAATGTAAGACTGCATGAGGCATACGTACAGGAAGCGGTAGAATCCGGAGACAAGGCTGGATACTATAAAGGAGTCATCGGCGGACCGATTTACACACTTATCGATGCAGGGAAGATGCCTGCACTGAAAGATTCCACGAGTATCGGAGAAGTGATACTGGGAGAGAAACCGGGGCGTACAGATGACAAAGAAAGAATTACATTTGTTGCTTGTGGTATGGCGACATTCGATGTCGGTCTGGGATATGATTTGTACAAGACGGCATTGGAAAAAGGAATTGGAACAAAATTGACATTATGGGATGACCCATATCAGAAGTAGGAGTGAAAGGAAATGTCCGAGAGGAGGGAATGAATTACATGGATGATAGTTTAAAATTTTTGAAAGACTGGAGACTACATATCACGATTTTGATATGCTGTATGATTTCAGACAGGATTGGTACCATCACCATTCCGATTACATCAGTAATTAAAGTTTCTCTTTTGCCGCTGCTGTATGCGATGGTATTGGTTACGGCTTTATATTTGATTAAACCAATCAAGTGGATTGGAGAAGAACAGGGACAAGCCGGCGGAATCATGCTTACAATGACATGTTTGGTTTTGGGAGCTAAGTTGGGATGTAATGTAGGTCCTACAATTGAGTCGATGCTTTCCGCAAGCCTCCCGCTGCTCACACAGAATGTTGGAGATGCGTTTACATGTGTTATGGCACTTCCGCTGGCATTGATTCTTGGTATGAAACGAGAATCTATAGGATTGACATTCGCAGCATCCAGAGAGGCTGGTATTGCAATCATTGAAAATAAGTATGGACGCGGAGCGGAATTTAGAGGCGTTATCGCTATGTATGTAGTAGGAACAATTTTCGGTACGGTTCTGGTGGGATTGCTCGCAAGTGTTCTGTCCACAACAGGAGTATTCCATGTATACTCTGTTTCCATGGCGTGCGGCGTAGGAAGTGCGGCGATGTCTACTGCAGGTATAGGAACACTGGTGGAGATTTATCCGAGTATGGCGGAGGAGATAACGGCGTTTGCCACGATGTCGAACTTAATCTCGACCGCGATTGCGATTTATCTGAATATCTTCATTGGTCTGCCGTTGGCAGAGTTTATGTATAAGAAGCTATATCCTGTCATCGGAAGAGGACGAAAAGAGAAAGGAAACGAAGGAGAGGGGGCACAATAATCATGGAAGAGAATGGAAAATTGACGAAAACCTATCTTATTCAGTGCATCGGAGCTTTGGTAATCAGCGGTTTTTTGGGAATCATCGGCAACTGGGTAGGATATGAACATCTCATGCCTTTGGAATCAATCCCCGGTATGTTGATTTTGATAGCAATCTCATTGGTTGGTATTATACTGAGCAAATTTATCCTTAAAAAATTTCCTGCCTTTTTGCATGTATCCGTTGTTGCTATCCTGATGACATTACCGTGGAATCCGTTGTCAAGTGTTATAGTGGAATATACAAGTAAAATTCAGCTCATGGCAGTTGTTACACCGATTCTGGCATATTCAGGTCTGACGGTTGGACGCGACTGGCGGGCGTTTACAAAATTGGGGTGGAAAGCAATTGTTGTTGGATTTCTCGTAATTTTTGGAACATTCTTCTGGTCAGCTCTTATCGCAGAAGTGCTCCTGAGGGTACAGGGAACAATTTAAAGAAGAAAGCAAAAAATGGAGGTTAATGTTATGGACTATATGTCACAGGAAGTAGTACAGCTGCTCGCGGATTTGGTAAAGATTGAAAGTACGAACGTAGGAAAATTTGAAGAAGAAATAGGAAATTTTGTAGCGGACTGGCTGGAAAAAGAGACAGGGCTTCCGGTTGTAAAAGATGAATTTGAGCCAAAGAGATTTAATGTAGTATGTAAATTAGAGGGAGAAATCCATGACCCTGCATTTATCAGTATCCATCACATGGATGTTGTTCCGGCGGGCGAAGGATGGGAGACAGACCCCTTTGAGCCGAAGATTGTAGGGAATCATATGTATGGACGTGGCGCAGGAGACATGAAAGCCGGACTTGCAGCGGGAATGCTTGCGTTCCGCGATGCGGTAAAACTGAACAAGAAGCCGAAAAGAGATATTATCTTTATCGCAACGGCAGATGAAGAAGGAAATATCATGAAAGGCGCTATGCAGGCGCTCAAGAGCGGATATGCGACTAAGAACAGCTATGCGCTTGACCATGAACCAAGCGGAGGAGAAATTTTTATTAGGCATAAAGGAAAGACATGGTTTGAAATCAGCGTGGAGGGAGCTCCCGCACACGGTTCTATGCCGTGGACAGGTATTGACGCCATTGTAGGAATGTCAGAAGTTGTCCTGGGAATCAAGAGAAGAATTGATGCACTGCCGGTTGACGATGAGTTCGGTCAGAGTTCTGTATGCTTTGGAACCATCGAGGGCGGATATAATACAAACGTTGTTGCTGAAAAATGTACAATTACAATCGACATGCGCCTTGCTCCGCCACTTACATCGGAAGGTTCTCTGAAACTTGTGGAAGAAGCGATAGAGGAAGCTTGTGAGAAAGTTCCTGGTCTGAAAGGCTCTTATGAAGTGATTGCCAGACGCCCGTACATCATGCAGGATGACAGCGCTGTACTCTTAAATGAACTGCAGGAAGTTGTCAAAGAAGTTACCGGTAAATACGCAGAGACTCCTGTCTTCACAGGTTATACAGACACAGGTGTTATCGCGGCAGAGACAGGAAATATCAACTGTATGTCCTATGGTCCGGTTGGTAAGAACTACCATCAGGCAAATGAATATGTGGAACTGGATTCTGTCCTGACTACATACGAAGTTTCCAGGAAGATTACATACAGAATGGGATTTGAAGTGTAATTTTTTTGTAATTGAGGTATAATTGATTTCACAATAAATGTGGAGGATGACATGATGATAGAGAGAGATGTGATACAAAAAGAAGCGGAAGCACTCTATGACCCGATGGTCGCATTTGCGCAGAAGATTATTCAGAGGAGAAGCGACACGGGTCATGAAAAAGAAGTTGCGGATGCGATTTTGGAAGAACTGGAAAAACTGGGATTTGATGAGGTTTCCAGAGACCGCACGGGAAATGTCATTGGTGTGATGAAAGGCGACGGCAGTGAGGACGCGATACTGTTCAACTGCCATATGGACCAGGTAGACCCCGGCGATTTATCAGCGTGGGAATATGAACCTTTTAGCGGAGAGGTTGCTGACGGATACATACACGGCAGAGGCGCCAGTGATACGAAAGGTACCATCGCTACACAGATTTATACGGCGGCACTTTTAAAAAAGATGGGAGTAGAATTAAAGAGAGATTTGATTTTCACTTTCGTTGTAGAAGAGGAGCCCGGTGATATGTGGGGCGCGGTTCGTCTCTGGGAAGATGGTCTGAAGGACAGAAAGATTGCCTACTGTATTTCCGGAGAGTCCACCAGTATGGGGATTGCTTTGGGACACAGAGGAAGACTGGAAGTCCAGGTGATTTCAAAGGGGAAAAACAGTCATTCCAGCGCTCCGTGGCTGGGCGTCAATGCGGTATCCAAAATGGCTCCGATGATTGAAGAGATTGATAAGCTTGCGGAAAATATGCCGGAAGACGGAACCTTTAAAGGCTCACTTTCTATCATCAATATTGAGTGTCATCCCGGATTCAACTGTGTTGTGCCGGATACATGTACCGTAAATATCGACTATCGTTTCACGGTTGATGAGACATCGGAATCGATTCTCGCGAGATTCCAGGAGATAGCGGACAAACTGGAGGCGAAGGACCCGGAAGCAAAATACGAGATAAGGGTTCGCCAGCTGGAACACACGAGCTATACAGGTATGCATGAATTCGCGGAACTGAATAAACCGTGCTTTATTACAGATATCCAAAACGAATATGTGCAGCAAACGTTAAAGGCTTTGGCAGAGGTAGACCAGCATCCGGGAACCTATTTCTGGGATTTCGGTACTGATGCGGCATATATCGCCAGAGCATGCAATATACCGACAATCGGATATTCTCCTGCAGAAGAGGTTTACTGCCATTCTCCGAAGGATAGAATCAATATAGAATTGATGAAACAGGCAATGGAAGGATATGCAGCGATTTGTATTGAAATTGCCGGAAAATAGAAAATAAAGATACCTGTAACGGCAGGATGGAGCGCAGCATTTTTTTCAGTGCTGCGCTTCTTAAATAATAGGGAAATCTTAGGAGAGGGGAAAGTAACTCGTTCATGACATTGAATAGAGGAGGCAGAGCTATGAAAAATATAACCATGTACGCTGACAAAGTATACAGAAACGGAAAAGTGATAACCGTAGACCCCCAGGATTCAATCTGTGAAGTGATAGCTACAAAAGGAAAATATATTGTCTATGTAGGAAACGAAGAAGGGGTGCAGGATTATATAGGAAAAGACACGGAAGTCATCGACTTGAAAGGGAGGAGTCTGACGCCAGGATTTATTGACAGTCATTGCCATCCCATCTTGTCAGGTCTGATGGGGGAAGTGATTATAGATATTTACTATCCGGGTGTGAAATCCATTGCGGAAATTAAGGAGATTATTTTCCAAAAAGCAAAAGAAGTGCCGGAAGATACATGGATAAAACTGTGGGGCTATGATGCCAATAAGGTGGCGGAAAAGAGGCATGTGACGATAGAAGATTTGGACGAGGCGGCGCCGAATCATCCGGTACAGTGCATACAGGCTTCCGGGCATCTGATAGTCTATAATTCCAGGGCATTTGAAAAGGCGGGGATTACAGCGGAGGATACAAAAGGATTCAAAGAGGACGAAATTGTCGTGGAAAACGGAAAGCTGACAGGCATGACTAAAGACCTGGGCGCCTTCTTTATGTGGTCAAAAATCGGATATACAAAAGAGGAAATGAAAAAAGCTTTAGATAAGATGAACCTGGAGCTTTTGAAATCCGGCGTTACATCTGTCCATGACCCCGGTGAGTTTGACGCTCCCTCATATAAAATGATGCAGGAGAGCTGTCATGACAGGTCGTTTTTGCCCAGAGTGTATATGATGCTGCACAGTGTGTATGGGAAACCGTTTTCGCGAAAAGACGTGGAGGATTTTATTCATTTGGGGCTTCTGACAGGGCTGGGAGATGAATATGTCAGATTCGGGAGCTGCAAATTTATGATTGACGGCGGGACCAGCGGTCCGTCTTCCCTGATGAGAGAATGTTACAGCCATGCGCCGGGCGAAAATGGAGTGAAATCCTTGACCCAGGACGAGGTAGATGAGCTGATAGGGATGATACATGACGCCGACTGTCAGGCAACGGCACACGCGGTGGGTGATGCGGCAATCGACATGATGCTGGCAGGATACAAAAAAGCGTTGGAGCGCAATTACCGTGCGCCGGAAAAGCACCGTCACAGAATCGAGCACTGCGCGTTTGTCGATGAGGAGATGAGAAGACGGATTAAGGAAATGGGTATCATTCCGGTAGTGAATCCGGCTTTTCTTACAATCCATGGAAGTAATTATAATAAGTTCTATGGAGAGCGGACCAGGAGATTTGCGGCGCTGAGAGATTTTATAGACGACGGGATAAAAGTATGTATCTCCAGCGACTCCCCCTCAGCAGAACCGAATGTGATGCGGGGGATTGATGGTGCGGTCAACCGCAGAGATTGGCAGACCGGTGAAGCAGTGGGAGAAAATCAAAAAATCTCTGTCCTGGAGGCGATTCGCTGCTATACAATCAATCCGGCGCACGCTGCCTTTGAGGAAAATATAAAGGGAAGCCTGGAACCAGGCAAACTGGCGGACATGGTCATTTTTGAAAGGGATATCCTGGAATGTCCGAAGGAAGAGTTGAAAGAGATGAAGGTGGACATGACGATTCTGGACGGAGAGATGGTTTATAAGCGATGATGGATATTATCAGGCTGTGCGCCAAGCGTGTCAATGGTGCTGACCGCCATTTCCCTAGGGACCAGAGTGGCGCTCGCCTATATTCTGCCAGCCACTGTAATCGGAGTGACCGGAATCTGGTGGTCTGTTCCTGCAAAAAATCGCAGAGCAAGTCAAGCTCCTGACGGACATCCCATGCTTCCATTTCCGCAGGCAAAGGGATGGATGTTTTTAATTTTCTTTCTGAATCACAGCCCCAGATAGAACCCCTGATTTAATATGGACTCCGTCTTCTTCAGCATGCGTTGTGCCTCATCGAAATGATTCTGTGTGATTGCTGTTATGAGATAGTTGGAGAGGCACAGTGGTGCGGCGTAGGAGTTCTTGTATGTGAGGCTGGAGATGGAGCAGGGCAGGATGATATCCCCGTATCCCTGCACAGCGCTGTAATTCTGACTGGTGAAAAGAATAATCTTTACCCCTTCATTTTTCAGCCAGGAGAGAATGGTGGTGCTGAGTTTGGAGTAACGGGGGAACAGGTAAGCGATGCAGACATCCCCTTCTTTGGCGCTTACGATTTCCTCTGGATAGAGCATACCTACAGATTGGATGAGGTGTACATTTTCACGAATTTCGCTTAAACGCGAAGCCAGATAGCAGGAGATGGAAAAGGAGCTTCTCATTCCAAGAATGTACACATTCTCCGCCTGGGAAACAGACTGAATGACAGCCTGCAGGTCGTCGTTGTTCTGGGACTCCATTGTATGCTGAATATTGTGAATATCATTTTGAAAGGAGTCGGCGAGCAGGGTATTGTCGGGATAAAATTTGCGGCTGGAGAGACGTTCGGGAAGCCCGACTTTGGTCTGGATATTGCTCTGGATATCTTTTTGCATCTCCGTATAGCCGGTGTACCCAAGAGTCCGGGAAAAACGGATGATAGTGGTAGTGCTGACATCGATTTTCTCGGCTATTTCTTCCAGAGTACAAAAAGCAATATCATTGAGGTTTTCTGCGAGATAATCGGCAATGATTTTCTGTGACCGCGTAAATGTATCATAATGGGTGCTTAAATCCTGTATAAAATTTGACATGTCCTTTCCCCGCTTTCAGCTAAAATATTACTTACATTCTAACATTGACAGAAGGAAGGTGTCAATGCGGGCAAAAAAGGTGAAAATTCTATAAAAATCTGGATTGTGCGGGAAAATTCTGTTATTATCATGAGTATAGAGAAAGAGGGGTGTTATACATGCCGCTGCCAAATCAGGAAGTACCTTTTGAGAGGACATCTGCCAAACAAAAGGTATATGAGACTGTTAAGGACTGGATAATCGAAGGACAGCTGAAACCAGGTGAGAAAATCTCAGATGTTGAGATAGCAGAATATTTTAATATGAGCAGGACTCCGGTAAGGGAGGCGCTGCAGCTTCTGGAAGGACAGAAGCTGATAAAGTCCTATCCGGGAAAAGCGACGATGGTGACAGAGATAGAGACAGATGATATTGAGAAATGGTATCTGCCGATGGCTATGCTGCAGCAGCTTGCCATCAATCTTGCCGTGGAGAAGATTACTCCGGCGCATATCAGCCGTCTGCGGGATTTGAGTGATAATTTTACGGAATGTGTAAAGGAGCAGGATAAGCCCATGGCGATACTGAAGGCGGATAAGGCGTTTCACAGCTGTATTTTAGAAGCGGCGGGCAACGAATATATCATGGATTTCTGCGAAGTATTGTGGATACATATTCAAAGGCTGGAATATGGTTTCTTTCGGGATACGCCTTTGGAGGATTCCATCAGCGAACATGAACGGCTGATTCAGGCGTTGGAGATGAAAGACGGTTACTCGGCATCTATCCTTATTAAAGAGCACTGGGACCGGACCGCCCTGCTGATTCGCGGGCTGAATGGGAAGGGCTGAGTTATAGACCTTATATTCATCATGAGGTAAAGCTGCTGTTATTAGACTAGTCGGATGTGAGGCACATATGGTAAACCATGAGTATTGGCTCATGGTTTACCGTATACTTTAGTTCAGTGCTCTGTACAGACTTGATGTATAATCTTATCCATAGGAGCATGGCAATTGGTTATACTTTTTCCTATTTAATTCAGACTATTCAGTGTATTATCTTTGCTTATTGTTTTATGCCATCATTCTTTTCTGCTTTCCTACATTACGAACAACAACATATTCTGGTGCTTCTTTTTCTTTCTCCAACTGTGCTTTCGCAAATTCTGCTATCGGTTCAGCAACAGCCATTGCCAACCTTACTGGTACTGCATTTCCAATCTGTTTATAAACCAAATCCAGCTTTGCGTTATCGTTTCGACTACTTGTTCCTCTGCTAAATTCATACCAATCAGGAAATGTCTGTATTCTGGCAATTTCTTTAACTGATAATCGTCTATTATTCTCTTCACCATCACTAAAAATATATTTATCTTTGCCTACATGTACCATTGGCTCTCCCGCAGGATGGATAGGTGCCTGTCTTCCGGAAGCCTGAATTGTAAAACTCGGTTGTGACCAGAGTTTTTTGCGATTACGTGACATAAATATAGTTGAATACGAGCCTGTAAAATAATCTCCTGGATTATCCTCCAAATCGCCAATTGCATCATAAAGTGTTACTACTTCCTTCAATCCTTCGACCCCATATCCATGTGTAGCTTTCGGATAAACATATTTAAAGTTTATGTCATTTCTAACACCAACCAAAATTACTCGTTCTCTTATCTGCGGCACGCCATATTCTGCCGAATTTAAAAGTTTGTGATAAATTGTATATCCTGCTGCTGCAAAATCCTGAACAATCTGTTTGAAAACCTCGCCCTTTCCAAGTGTCATCATTCCTTTTACATTTTCAGCTACAAAAATTTTCGGTTTACTCTGCATCAAACAACGAATAAAATGCAAATATAAAAAGTTCCTCTTATCATCAACCAATCTTGGACCAGCCTCTGAAAAACCAGGGCAAGGGAATCCTCCTAATACAATGTCTGCCTTAGGGAACTCCTTAATTTTTCTTATATCACTCTTGTCCATATATATATATTTGCCTGCATTCTGTGCATAGGTTTCTCTTGCTTCATCGAAAATATCATTTACATAAATCGTATTAAATACATTATTATTGATGTTTTTATCAAAAACCTTTTTGTCAGCAAATGCAGCTTCCGTAACTTCTTTGCCCATAACGGCTTTTAATCCAGCTAATTCAAATCCTAAATCGAGACCGCCACATCCCGAAAACAATGACAATAAATTCCATTTATCTGAATCGTAGTTAAGTTTATTAAATTCTATTTCTTCACTACAATCAGCAAATGCCTGTCTTTCTTCTTCGATTTTAGCATTCAAAAGCTCTTTGACTTCATCCACTTTATAATCTGGAGCCGGTTTAAATTTGCCACGCCCTCTTTCTTCTAAAATAACAGCCATGTTTTCACCTCTATATTATTCTGTCTGTTCCGGCATTGTCATCATCAATGTCGTCTGTTGTTTTAATGTTAAGTTTCTTCATATAATGCAATAATCGATTCGCTACTTCATTTCCCTTAACAGTTAACGGCTGATTATAAACTAATTTAGGAACAAGTTTATTATCTTCGGCATTCCAATAGACTTGAACTGAAAGGGGTCTGTCTCCATCCCATTTCCCAGCAAATGTACGATAATTCAGTGCCTTACATGCAAAGTAAATATTAGGATGCATCTTCACATATTCTTTAATCGGAACCATTTTATCAATCACGTCTTGTGCCGAATTTACATTTTCATCCATCAAGATGTAATTAGCTATGCCGCTATTCTCAATAACCTGTCCTGACACCATGGCATTTCGTTTATCATCTGACAAATTATTACCCGCATACACATCAATTATTTGTTCTTCTGTAAGTAGCATTTTACCTGACAAATCGCCACCATTTTTGTTTAAAAGTTCAAACTTCCATCCCAAAGTGATAGCACCCTTTTCAGTTCTTTTAAACTTATTCTTATATATAAGCATTCTTTCTTCAAATTTATCGCTTATGGCAGTTGTCGAATCCACTATGATATTTACCCAATCATCTCCGAACAATTGCTCTGCTCTATTTGCGCTCATCTTATTCTCAATAAAATCAGCATTTTCTTTTTTATATGATATTTTTATTTCCACCTTGTCAGCTGCTGATTCTGCCAAAATATAAATATCTGTTTTAGGCTCACCTTTATGGCATGTTGGCTTTCCGGAAAGAACTACTTTATAATTTGCCCCTTGGAATACAAACTCAGTTCCTTCAGCCATAAATGCCAGTATTCTTCTTTCTGCATCACCAAAATCACCCATAACAAGACCTCCTAGTAGTATTTTTTGTATATCTTTATATACCGACGAAGCCATAAGATTCAATCATATAAATTATATCACATTTATATGTCCAATAATCGGTATTCGCCCGACATTCGATTTTTCTGTGTAGCCCTTGTAGCTAATAGAAAAAAGCATATAAAAACTCTAAACAATTCTACCACAAATACTAGGTTTTCTCTACGGCAAAATCTACAAATATATTACCTTGCGAAAACTCAAGGCTTTCAACGATTGACTTTTATCGACAAAAAAAGTATGATTAGATATGTATGTATAAATATAGGAAAAAGGAAGTATAGATGAAGAAATACACGAAAAAAGGCGTTTATATAGGAATTGCGGCTGTGGCGGCGCTTCTTGTCATTTTTGTGCTGGTGGAAGTGGTGACGCGGGTGACGGCAGGTAAGACGGATACAGCGGAAGGAATAGAGATTATACAGAAGGCGGAGTCGGCGGATATCAAGACGATTGAGACGAAGATTCAGCAGTTGGAAGCAAAAGAGACTTCGGAAGATGATACGAGGAGCGCGAAGGAGATTTTTTCCAGCGCGGTGGTCATGGGGGATTCCATCACGGAAGGATTCCTTGATTATGATGTGCTCAATGCCTCCAGCGTAGTCTCAAAAGTGGGTGTGGAGTTAGATGAACTGGATGAGCAGATAGATAGGGTGGCAGAGTTGAATCCGCAGGTCATTTTTCTTTCTTATGGCATGAATGATATCATCGCCACACAGGGCGACACGGATACATTTATAAAACAATACGAGGCGCTGCTGGACGCACTGGGAGAGAAGGTGCCGGATGCCAAGATTTTCGTCAATTCCATCTTCCCTGTCCAGGAACAGGAGATAGAGAGAGAACCGGTATTTGCAAAGCTGGGAGATTACAATCAAGCTCTGGCTGAGATGTGCGATGACAGGCAGATTGCCTTCATAGACAATACGGAACTGATATCGGCGGATTATTATGAACAGGACGGAGTCCATTTCAAACCGGAGTTTTATCCGATTTGGGCATCACATATGGCGGAGGTGGCTGCTTTATGAGTAACGACAGACCGGGCATCAATGAAATTATGAAATATGTTGTGCTGGCAGGCATCCTCATTTATGTTATTTTACTGATGATATTTGCCAGCGGCAGCAAGCGCCCGTTTTCAGAAGTGGCGGAGAAGGTAGAGCAGTCGTTGGATACGTCGAACCTTGTGAAAAGGGACGGACAGGCTTTTAAAAGATACTTCGGACTCAACAGCGCGGATTATGAGGGTGTTCTTCTGTATTCTTCAGAGTCCGCTATGTCGGCTGAGGAGGTCCTGGTTGTAAAGGTGAAAACGGACAAGCAGGTACAGGAAGTATCGGATGCCATTGATAAGTATCTTGCGGAGAAAAAAGAGGTTTACGACGGATATGCGCCGGAGGAAGTAAAGCTTATCGAGGATGCGCAGCGCAGTGTGCGCGGAAACTATATTTTTTTGGCGGTTGCGCCAAAAGCACAGGAATATCAGGAGATATTCAACAGGAGTCTGTAAAGAGACAGGTGCCTTTTAAGATACAGTAGAGAGGAAACAGCGGATGTTATTCAGCAGTATTACATTTTTGTTTGTATTTCTGCCAGTTACTCTGGCAGTCTATCAGATTGTTCCAAAGAAACTGAAAAATATCGTCATGTTGCTGGCGAGCATTTTCTTTTACGCATGGGGAGAACCGGTTTATATCATCCTGATGCTTTTGTCCATCCTTCTGAATTATTTCTGTGGACAGGACATTGAGGCGAAGAGGGAGGATGAACAGAAGAAAAAGAGAAGCCTGATATTTGCTGTTGTCGTCAACCTTCTCCTTCTGGGTTTCTTTAAATACTATGGTTTTCTCATGGACAGCATCAATCTGGTGCTTCCTATCAATATACCTTATCGGGAATTGCCTCTTCCGATTGGAATTTCATTTTACACGTTCCAGGCATTGTCTTATATCGCGGATGTATACTGGGGAAAGGTAAAGCCACAGAAGAATATTCTCTACTTTGCCCTTTATATCTGTATGTTCCCGCAGCTTATAGCGGGACCCATTGTGCGGTATATTGATATTGAAAAGCAGCTGGATGAGAGGACAGTTTCATCGGCGAAATTTGGGCAGGGTACGATATTCTTTATCCGGGGACTTGCGAAGAAAGCAATCCTGGCAAATATGACAGGGCAGATTTTTGAGGAAATTTCTGCTATGGGAATGGGGAGCTTCAGCGTGGTGACGGCTTGGGTCGGCTGTATCTCCTACGCGCTGCAGATTTATTTTGACTTCAGCGGCTATTCGGATATGGCGGTGGGGCTCGGAAAGATGTTCGGCTTTGAGTTCCGCAAGAACTTCAATTATCCATATATCTCCAGGAGTATCACAGAGTTTTGGCGCAGATGGCATATTTCGCTGAGTACCTGGTTCAGAGAGTATGTCTACATCCCGCTTGGCGGAAACCGCTGTAATGTATCGCGTCATATCGCGAATCTTCTGATTGTGTGGATGCTCACCGGTCTCTGGCATGGGGCAGCTTGGAACTTTTTCCTCTGGGGATTGTATTACGGAGTACTCCTGATATTAGAAAAATACGTGTGGGGCTCGGTGCTGGACCGTCTTCCAAGTGTGGCGAGACGGATTTATGCCATGGTGCTAGTGCTGGTTGGATGGGTCTTCTTCTTCAGCCCCAGCATCGGCTATGCGTTTGAATATCTGGGTACCATGTTCGGCATTGGGGCGTCAGGATTTATAGATAAAGAGGCAGGATTTTTGTTCCTGACACATTGGCTTTTGTACGTGCTGTGCTTTATCGGCTGTACAGCACTTGGTATGCGGATGATAAACCGGGTCATCGGAGTGTTTAAAGATGTACGTATCAGAGCTGTGGCGGCAGCAGTCGTCTATATAGGGATGTTTTTGATTTCCGTAGCATACCTTGTGACGGATACGTTTAACCCATTTTTATATTTTAGATTTTAGGTGGAGACATGAGAGAAAATAAAAGAAAAAAGAAAGGCTTCATAGAAAATCTCATAGGGAAATTGTTCGTTTTAATCTTGTTTCTGATTATGATTGTGAATTTCCTTGTCCCTGACAAGGAGATGTCAGAGCAGGAGAATCGTATGCTGGCGGAAAAGCCGAATCTGGATTTGAGCAGTGTGACTAACGGCAATTTCATGGAGAGTTACGAGAGCTATCTCTCTGACCAGTTTGTGGGGCGCAATGGCTGGCGCAGTGTGAAAGTGACACTGGACCGGCTGGGAGGCAGCAGGGAGCAGAATGATGTGCTGATTGGAAAGAGTCATCAGCTCATGGAGAAGATAGAGGTGCCCAAAAAGGAAAATTTGAGTGCTAACCTGGAGGCAATCCAAAATTTCAGACAGACCTATTCAGACATTCCCATGACAATGCTGCTGGTGCCGGATGCGGCGAATATTTTAAGCGATAAACTGCCGGCTCTGGCAACAGTGGAGGACCAGACCCAACTCATCAATCAGGTGAAAAAGGATTTGGGAGATTCGGTGAACTGGGTGGATGCGGTCTCTGTGCTGAATAAACGGAAGTCAGAGAAGATATACTATAAGACGGACCCGCACTGGACAGCGCTGGGGGCGTACTACACATTCCAGGAGGCAGCGAAGTCTCTGGAGATTGCTGACGATGCGATGCGCAGCTACGTAGCTTACCCGGTGACAGACAGCTTTAACGGGACACTGGCGGCAAAGAGCGGTGTGGAACTTGATGCGAAAGAGACGATAGAGATTTATGTGCCCTCGGATGCGGATAATGATGTGATTGTCAATTACGTGGACGAGCAGCGCAGGACAACTTCTATCTATGACTCGTCAAAATTGGAGACAAGAGACAAGTATGCAGTATACTTGGGCGGCAACTCTTCGCTGATAGACATTAAGACGGCTTCTGCGGAAAACAGACGGCTTTTGCTTGTAAAAGATTCCTTTGCCAACAGTTTTGTACAGTTTTTGACACCGTATTTCCGGGAAATCGTGATGGTGGACCCCAGATATTACAGCGGGACGATACAGGATGTGATGGATACCTACCGGATTACAGATGTACTGTTTTTATATAGTGGAAATACCTTTTTCCAGGACAATAATATAAGCGGAGTGTTTGGCAGTGAGTAATCGGATAAAGCAGGAATTTGAAGAAAAGCAGGGACCTGTCCGCCTCAATAAATATCTGAGCGAGGCGGGGGTCTGTTCCAGGCGGGAAGCGGATAAGCTCATTGAGAGCGGTCGTGTGAGCGTGGACGGGCAGCGTGCTGTCACAGGAATGAAGGTGTTCCCCGGTCAGACCGTGAAGGTCGGGAAGAAGACTGTTTCCCGACAGGACGAGATGGTCGTGCTGGCAGTGAACAAACCTGTAGGAATTGTGTGTACGGAGGAGAGAAGAGAGCGCAGCAGTATTGTGCGCTTTTTAAATTTTCCGGTGCGTGTGACCTATGTGGGGAGACTGGACAAAGATTCCAGAGGACTGCTTCTGATGACAAACAACGGCGATATCATCAACAAGATGATGCGGGCGGGAAATTTCCATGAGAAGGAATACAAAGTCACAGTAGACAAGGAAATCACACCGGAGTTTTTGAAACAGATGGAGGGCGGCGTGCCTATCCTGGACACGGTGACGAGACCGTGCAGGGCAGAGCAGATTGGAAAATATACATTCTCCATTATACTGACCCAGGGATTAAACCGCCAGATACGGCGGATGTGCGAAGCTCTGGGGTATCAGGTCAGGGATTTGCAGAGAGTGCGGGTCATGAATATCCGCCTGGGAAATCTCAAAGAAGGGGAATACAGAAGGCTCACGGATGAGGAACTTAACGAACTGTATGAACTGCTCAAAGGTTCGTCCAATGAACCGGTGAGAGGAAAAGCAGACAGAAAGAAATCGTAGAGAGAAAATCTTGTCGGTCGGGAGGTAGACTTGTGGAAGAAAAAAAACAGCGAATGCGGGAATTAGTGGAAATCCTGAATAAGGCGCGGTATGCCTATGAGCAGGAAAATACAGAGATTATGAGTAATCTGGAGTATGACAGGCTCTATGATGAGCTGGTCTCTCTGGAAAAGGAAATCGGCACGACACTGTCCCAGAGCCCGACGGTGAATGTGGGCTATGAGGTGTTGAGCGAGCTGCCGAAAGAGCAGCATGAGCGCCCTATGCTGTCTCTGGATAAGACGAAGGAAGTGGCGGCTTTACAGGAATTTTTGGGCGCGCAGAAGGCAATGATATCCTGGAAGTTAGACGGGCTCACCATTGTTCTGACTTATCGGGACGGTCAGCTTTTAAAAGCGGTGACAAGAGGAAACGGGGAGATTGGGGAGGTTATCACGAACAATGCGAAGGTGTTCTCCAATCTCCCTCTCTCTATCCCTTACAGAGGAGAGCTCATTTTAAGGGGAGAGGCGGTCATCAGCTACCGGGATTTTGAGAAAATCAATGACGAGATTGAGGATGTGGACGCCAAATACAAGAACCCGCGAAATCTGTGCAGCGGTTCTGTGCGCCAGTTGAACAATGAGATTACGGCAAAGAGAAATGTGCGCTTTTATGCGTTCAGCCTTGTGAGGGCAGACGGCGTGGATTTTAAAAATTCCCGCCTCTGTCAGATGGAATGGCTGAAGGAGCAGGGCTTTATGACTGTGGAGTATCACGCGGTGACTGCGGATACGATAGCGGATGAGGTGGCATGGTTTGAGAACCACATTAAAGACAATGAGATACCTTCCGACGGACTGGTGCTCATCTATGACGATATCGCTTACGGGCAGTCTCTTGGGACCACGGCGAAGTTCCCGAGGGATTCCATTGCCTTCAAATGGGCGGATGAAATGCGTGAGACAACCCTGCGGGAAATCGAATGGAGTCCTTCACGCACAGGGCTGTTAAATCCGGTGGCAATCTTTGAACCGGTGGAGCTGGAGGGGACTACAGTGAGCCGTGCCAGTGTACACAATTTAAGCATCATGGAAGAATTGGAACTGGGGATTGGCGATACCATTCAAGTTTACAAGGCAAACATGATTATTCCGCAGATTGCTGAGAATCTGACGAGGAGCGGAGTGAAAGATATCCCTGAGGTCTGTCCGGTGTGCGGGGGCAGTACAAAGATTTCCATGGAAAATGAGACCAAATCTCTGTATTGTACGAATCCTAAATGCCAGGCGAAGCATCTGAAATCTTTTGTGCTCTTTGTGAGCCGGGATGCCATGAACATCGAAGGTCTTTCCGAAGCGACGCTGGAAAAATTTATCATGAATGGATTTGTGAAGGATTTTACGGACCTCTTCCATCTGGAGCGCTACGAGGAAGAGATAAAGAATATGGAGGGCTTCGGTGAAAAATCCTACGAAAATTTGATAAAGAGTGCTGCGCAGGCGAGAGAGACGACCCTTGCCAAGCTGGTGTACAGTCTGGGGATTCCCAATATCGGGCTTTCCAATGCCAAGGTTATCTGCCGTGCCTTTGGCAATGACCCTGAGAAGGTAAAAAATGCAACAGAAGAGGAACTGGACGGTATTTCCGGAATCGGGGGCGTCATCGCGCGTACCTTTGTGGAATATTTCGCGGACCGGGAGAACCGGGATTTGTTCGAGCGGCTCTTACAGGAGGTGGAGATACCGCAGGCGGAAGAGACGGACACGGAGCAGCAGATTTTTGCCAATTTGAATTTCGTGGTCACCGGGTCGGTCGCACATTTTTCGAATCGTGGGGAGATAAAGGAACTGATTGAGAGAAAGGGCGGGAAAGTGACAGGTTCTGTGACGTCAAAGACCAATTATCTCATCAACAACGACATTGAGTCTTCCTCCTCCAAGAACAAAAAGGCAAAAGAACTGAATATCCCCATCATATCGGAAGAAGATTTTCTGAAGATGTTGGAGGAATAAGGCAGTTGATGAATACCCGCCTTCCTGCTTAAAGTATAGCGTACAGGCAGCGCTTTGGAACGACTGCGGCAGGGTGGATTTACAAAATCTTCATTTGTATATCAGAGGCAGGTGTATTATAATGATAATCGAAATTGCCGGGGCGCGGCTGCAAGCGCTCCTATCTGAATAAGTACAGTATGCAGCAGAGAAAGGATAAAAATGTCAGACAGAGATTTTATCATCGTAGATGAGGAAGAAAAAGAAAAGGACAAACAGACACCGGATACGCAGGAAAAGGAAAAGCCGGTGATTGTAGAGGCGGAGACAAAAGAAGAGAAAGAAGACGAATATGAGAAAATCTGCTTTATCTGTCACAGACCGGAGAGTGTGACAGGAAAGATGGTAGAGCTGCCGAACAATATCACAGTGTGTCCGGCGTGTATGCAGAAGAGCTTTGACGCCATGACGAGCGGGGCGGTGGATTTGAACCGTCTGATGAACATGCCGGGCGTGCAGTTCTTCAATATGGCGGATTTGGAGAATACGATTCCCAAGAGTCAGAAGATAAAAAAGAAAAAGGAAAAGCCCAAAGAGTACCACAAGCTGGATATCCGGGATATCCCGGCTCCGCACAAGATTAAGGCGAAGCTGGACGAGTATGTGGTGGGGCAGGAATATGCCAAGAAAGCCATGTCAGTGGCAGTATATAACCACTATAAGCGGGTTGCCACAGATACTATGGACGATATCGAGATTGAGAAGTCCAACATGCTCATGATTGGACCGACCGGAAGCGGAAAGACGTACCTTGTGAAGACTCTGGCGAGACTTCTGGATGTGCCGCTCGCCATCACGGATGCTACGTCGCTTACCGAGGCGGGATACATAGGAGACGACATCGAGAGCGTGGTATCGAAGCTTCTGGCGGCTGCGGACAACGATGTGGAGAGGGCAGAACAGGGCATCATTTTCATAGATGAGATAGATAAGATTGCCAAGAAGCGCAATTCCAATCAGCGGGATGTCAGCGGAGAGTCGGTACAACAGGGAATGTTAAAGCTTCTGGAGGGCAGCGAGGTGGAAGTCCCGGTGGGGGCGAACAGCAAGAATGCCATGGTGCCGCTCACCACGATTAATACAAAGAATATACTGTTTATCTGCGGGGGCGCTTTCCCGGATTTGGAGGACATCATAAAGGAAAGGCTGTCGAAAAAGACTTCTATGGGCTTCAATGCGGAGCTGAAAGATAAATTCGAGCATGACAAGGAACTCTTATCCAAGGTGACGGTGGAGGATTTGCGCAAATTCGGGATGATTCCGGAGTTCATCGGTCGTCTTCCCATCATATTCACCCTGAAAGGGCTGGATAAGGATATGCTGGTGAAAATCTTAAAGGAGCCGAAGAACGCGATTCTCAAGCAGTATCAGAAGCTCCTGGCTCTGGATGAAGTGAATCTCATGTTTGACGACGGGGCTCTGGAGGCAATCGCCGAGAAGGCGATGGAGAAGGACACAGGCGCCCGCGCGCTGCGCGCTATCATCGAGGAATTTATGCTGGATATCATGTATGAGATACCCAAGGATGACAGCATCGGGCAGGTTACCATCACAAGAGAGTACATAGAAGGAACAGGCGGACCTATCATTGAGCTTAGAGGGCAGGAAGTGCCGCGTCTGCATTAAAGAAGGGAGGCAGAAAATACCATGCCGGCTTAAAAGACAGAGGGGGCTGTCTTTGACCGGGAATTTGGACATATCAATACCCTCTTTTTCAAAGAGAGGGCATATTCCTTATATTATATTGCTGGATAAAACAGACAGAAAAGAGAGGAAACAAAATGGAAAGCTATCGTTATCTATTGGATTTGGCAATTATTTTACTGTGCACCAAGTTTCTTGGGCTTTTGACAAGAAGGGTTCAGATGCCGCAGGTGGTAGGAGCGCTTCTGGCGGGACTGGTATTAGGTCCGGCGGGATTCGGAATCCTGTCTGAGACATCCTTTATTAAATCCGTGGCGGAAATCGGGGTCATCATCCTCATGTTCAGCGCCGGAATGGAGACGGACATCAAAGAACTCAAAGCCAGCGGCAAGGCGTCCTTTGTGATTGCCCTGTGCGGTGTCATTGTCCCGCTTCTCGGCGGGTTCGGGGTTGCCTGGTTCTTCAATAAGCCGGGTATGATTGAGTCCAGCGCGAGTGCCAGCATTTTTCTGCAGAACATCTTTATCGGCGTCATCCTCACAGCGACTTCGGTAAGTATCACTGTGGAGACACTAAAGGAACTGGGAAAACTAAAGACCCATTCCGGAAATGCCATACTGGGAGCTGCCATCATAGACGATATTCTGGGTATCATTGCTCTGACAATCGTCACCAGTCTTGCAGACTCCAGCATCAGCCTGGGTGTTGTGCTGTTAAAGATTGTAGGGTTCTTCGCCTTTTCGGGAGTGGTGGGATTCCTGTTTTATAAATTGTATAAAAAATGGGTGGACGATGCGGAAAAAGAGCTGCACAGACATACCATTGTCGCTTTTGTGTTCTGCCTTCTGATGGCATACATAGCGGAGGATGTCTTTGGCGTGGCAGACATCACGGGCGCGTTTATCGCCGGACTCATTGTCTCCAATGTGCGCCGCGCGACCTACCTGGAGAGCAAGTTTGACACCTTGTCCTATCTGCTGCTCTCACCGGTATTTTTTGCCAGCATCGGCTTGAAGGTCGTGCTGCCGGAAATGTCCGCCGCCATCGTCGGCTTTGCCGTGGCGCTTACGATTGTGGCGATTTTGACGAAAGTTATCGGCTGCGGGCTGGGCGCGAAAATGTGCGGGTACAAGAATTACCAGGTAAAACGTATCGGAGTCGGTATGATTTCCCGTGGTGAGGTCGCCCTTATCGTGGCGAGTAAAGGAGATTCTCTGGGATTGATGAGTCCGCAGTTCTTAGGACCGGTCATTATCGTGGTGGTTATCACCACGATTGTTACACCAATCCTTCTGAAAATTGTGTTTGCTCCGGGAACAGCGCCTGTGCCGGAGCAGAACGTACCGGAGGATAAGATGGTAACGAGTTACTATGAGAATGCGGCGGAAATCCGCGGGGAATATAATCAGAGAAAAAAGAAATAGGAGAAGCGCGTTGAAGAAGGAGAAAAAAGACCCACTCTATAAAAGTTTTGGCTATGCCTTTGAGGGCATTTTCTATGGGATTTCAAAGGAACGCAATATGCAGATTCACTGTGCTGCCGCCATTCTGGTGGTTGCTGCGGGAATCTGGCTTAAGATATCGGTCGCAGAGTGGTGTATCTGCCTTGTCCTGTTCGGGCTTATTTTGGCACTGGAGCTGGTAAACACTGCGGTGGAAGCGGTGGTGGACCTGGTGACGGAGGAGAAAAAGCCTCTGGCGAAGATTGCCAAGGATACGGCGGCGGGGGCTGTGCTCATCGCGGCTTTGATGGCAGCCATCACAGGATGTGTGATTTTCCTTCCCAAACTGGCGGCTGTGCTTTTGTAATCAGACGAAGCAGTGTTTCATAAAAAGAGATATCTATAAAAAGAGAGGGTATAAGAAAGGAGTCGACAAAGATGGAAAAACTCGGAGATAATGTGAAAAAGGTACTTTTGGCAGGAATCGGCGCAGTGGCGGTGACTGCGGAGAAGTCGAAAGACTTATTAGATGAGATGGTGAAAAAGGGCGAACTCACAGTAGAACAGGGAAAGGTCTTGAATGAAGAGCTGAAGCACAATATCAAAAAGACAGTGAAAGAAAATGTCAAATCTGCCGAGAAGCCTTCCGCCGCCGATGATTTGAAGGATTTGCTGGATAAGATGACACCGGAACAGGTGGCAGAATTAAAGGCAGAAATTTTTAAGAAAGAAGCGGCGGCACAGGAAGAGGCAGCGGAGGAGATAAAGGAGACAGAAGCTGCGGAAACGGATGAGTAAAAATGAGCAGAAAAGAGCCGGGAGAGTACAAATCCCGATTGAGAGAGATTACGGCAGTACTCCGAAAGCACGGCATCACCAGGGGCATCACCCCGGAGAAGCTTAGATTGATTTTAGAGGATTTAGGTCCTACGTTCATCAAGATAGGGCAGATTATGTCCATGCATTCGGACATCCTGCCCAAAGCCTACTGCGATGAGCTGACCAGGCTGCGCACAGAAGTGTCGCCGATGCCGTTTACCGAGGTGGCGGAGGTGCTGGAGAAGTCCTACGGTGTTCCGTGGCAGAAGATATTTCTCCACATTGAGGAGAAACCGCTTGGCTCAGCCTCCATCGCGCAGGTGCACCGGGCTGTCTTGAAATCCGGCGACGAGGTAGTCGTGAAGGTTCAGCGGCAGGGCATCTATGAGAAGATGGCACGGGATATCGCCCTTTTGCACAAGGCGGTCCGTCTCATGCCGCCGGTGAGCTTAAAAGGACTGGCGGATTTGGACATGGTGCTGGATGAACTGTGGTCAGTGACGCGGGAGGAGATGAATTTCCTCAAAGAAGCCTCCAATATCGAGGAGTTTGCGGCACTCAACAAAGAAGTCGCTTTTGTGGGAATACCAAAGCTGTACCAGGAGTATACATCGGCGTATGTGCTCGTCATGGAGTACATCGAAGGGTGCGGGATAGACGACAAAGAAGAACTCCTGGCGGAGGGGTATGATTTAAAAGAGATTGGGACGAAGCTTGTAGACAACTATATCAAGCAGGTGATGGACGACGGATTTTTCCATGCAGACCCCCACTCGGGAAATGTAAAGATTCGGGAAGGAAAAATCATCTGGATTGATATGGGGATGATGGGACGTCTGACCGGACGTGACCGCGAGATGATAGGAAAAGCGGTACAGGGCGTGGCGTTCCACGAAATCGGACTTATCCAGGAAGCGGTGCTGGCGCTGGGAGAGTTTAAAGAAAAGCCTGACCAGAGCAAGCTGTACGAGGATATAGACGGGCTTCTTCTAAAATACGGCAATACGGATATGGGGAAAATCAATGTGGCGCAGATTATGATGGACTTGATGGATGTCATGAAGGAAAACAAGATACGCATGCCCCATGGATTGACTATGCTGGCAAGAGGACTTACCCATATGGAGGGGGTACTGGCAGATATCGCCCCGGACATCAATATGGTGGACATCGCATCCGCGCGGATGGCGGGAAGTTTTTTCAAGAACCTGGATTTGAAAAAGGAATTGAAGTCTGGCGGTAAGAGCCTTTATCGTTCCCTGCGCAAAGCGCTGGATATCCCGTCAATGGCGGCAGACATTCTGCACGGACATATGAAGGGACAGACGAGAGTGAACTTAGACCTTCATGTATCGGATGATTTATCGGAACTATTGCGGCGCCTCGTGCGCAACATTGTGATGGGACTGTGGGTGATGGCGCTCCTAATCAGTTCCAGTATCATCTGCACGACTAATATGACTCCCAAGATATGGGGAATCCCGGCAATTGGGGCGCTGGGGTATCTGATAGCCTTTGTCATCGTACTCTACGTATTTATCAAGCATTTATTTTCAAGAAAATAGAAAAAATAAAGTTCCGCGGAGAGGTCGTTTTCCGCGGAACTTTGCATCTTTTTCTATGTTTTTATCTGAAATTTTTATCCGGCAATTTTTATCTATAGTCTTCATCTACAGTCTTCGCATTTCATCCAGGGTATTGTAGAGATTAAGCTGCCCGAATCCCCATTCCCGGTTGGGATATTCCATGCCCGGCGGACGCACTGCGCCCAGAATCATGAGGCTTTTCAGTTGATAAGAGTCTATGCTTGGTGTGCCAATCTGAAAGAGCCACTCCAACAGAAGGGCGGCGGCGCCGGATGTCACGGCGGCGGCGATGCTTGCGCCGGAACGCACGGCGAAACGTCCCTGGGGGAGCGCGCCTTCCACCTCGATTCCGGGGGCGGTGATGTTCGGGTTGATGAGGTCGGTCCGTGTATACCCTCTGCCGGAGGCGAGTGCCAGACCGCCGGTGGAGCCGTTGTAGTAAGAGACAACAATGGAGTTGAGCGTATTGGCGGGATTTGTCAGGGTATAATAAGGGTCAGAGTCCAGAAAATAGACTTCCCCGCCGATAAATTCCGTGAGCGGCAGCCAGATATGGAAGCGTCCATCGATGACGCGCAGGGGCTTGACATTTAATTTCCAGATACCCGAAGCAGGCGCCGAGAAACGAAAAGATATCAGCTCGGAATTGGTCTGTTCCACGAGAATCCGGTAATCTACCACCACCCGGGTGCGCTCGAAGAGAAATGGCAGTTCTGTAATGGTGTTTCCGCGTATGGGGATGGTGGAAGTGGACTCGCCGGAGGGGGAGACAAGGGAGATGGAAAGGATGTTGGGAATCTCTGTCCACAGCTCCATGGTAAAACCGGGAACCCCCTCGCCCACCCGGATTTCCACCGTTTTTTCATCGTCCACGTTCATGATTTCATTGTAGTAGTGGTGCCGTTTATCTGCTTCATTTCCCACGGCAATCACAGGAATGCGGTCGGCGTAGCTGCTGTAGTTTTCGATTAAATTGGACAGCGGCAGAGAGCCGATGTGCCCGCCCATGCTGGTGCCCAGCGCAATACACAGGACAAGGGGCATATCAAGGCTGTCCGCCAACTCATTGAGATAGCGCAGGGCGAGGATGATATCGGTCTCCTGGTAGCATACACTGTCGTCGGGAATGAAATAAAATTCTTTTAAGTAAGCCTTGGCAGGTTTCAGTTTGACCACAGCCAGGGTGGATTCGGGGGCGGCACCTAAAAACTGCCGGGAAGGCACGGCGGAACCGGCGGCGAGGCTGGCAATGAAGGTGCCGTGTCCGGTCTCGTCCACGGAAGGCACAACGGAAGAAGGAGAATCGGAGGCGAGCGCTTCGTTTATGAGCTCGCGGGAATACTCGGAGCCGTACAGAAACTGGGAGGGCGGCGTTCCGCTCTGTTCGGTCTGGTCCCAGATGGCAGCGATGCGGGTGGAACCGTCCAGATTGCGGAAGACTTCGTTTTCATAGTCGATGCCGCTGTCAATAAATCCGATGAGCACACCGTTTCCTTTTAACTGCAGTGTGGGATAATTCTGGATGGAGAGGATGCCTGCCTGATTTAACGTTTCCATGCTGAGCGGAGCATAGCACTTGGGGATGGCGTTATAGGAAAACCTGGAGCTTGTCAGGGGCTCTGCCTGGAGCCGGGGCAGGTAGATACAGCGGTAGCTGAAACCGGCATATTGTTCACAGACGGGGTTTTGCGCAATATTTTCAAAAAAGGGAGTCCGATTGTCGTTGATGATAAAATCACGGTATTCCTCCGAGAGTATCCACTCTCTGCACTTTGTCTCATTTTCCATAAAATCTCCTGTTCATATAGCAACAGCACGCGCCGTTTCTGAAGGCTGAACGGCTGTCTCATATACGGATATCGTATTTATGATAAATATATGCGCTCATGCGGGGAAATTATAATAAAAATGTAAAATGCGTCCGCAGATGGTTGAAGTTGCCCGGCAGTGGGGTATAATGTATATCAGAGGGAGATAACCGGCACAGATATATGGACGAAGGGAGATAAGCGGCATGAAAGATTTTTTTGAAGATTTGGGAAAACGGCTCGGCGAGACAGCGGAGGCTGTGACAAATAAGGCGGGTGAAGCGGTAGAGGTACAGCGCCTCAGAAGTCAGATTCGCTCGCTGGAAAAAGAGAATGAAAAGGACCTTGCGGAAATCGGCAGAATGATTTACCGTCAATACCAGAAAAAGGAATCCGTGGATGCGGAGGCAGAGGCGTACTGTGAAGCAGTAGAAAGCAGGGAAGAGAGCATCAGAGAATACCGCCGCAAGATTATTCGCGTACGCGGCGGCGTCAAATGTAATGTGTGCGGCAGGATGGTGGCAAAGGATATGATATTCTGTCCATACTGCGGAGAGAAGATGCCCGATGAAAGGACCGAGAAAGAGAGCGGCAGCAACTCGGCGACGGAAAATGAGAACAGCACGGCGGCAGAAACGGAGAATAGCGCAGAGAAGGAGACAGATAAAAATATGGAGCAGGAAGCGCAGGATTTTGCGGACAAAATGAAGGAAAAAGCAGCAGATACCGCCCGGAAAGCAGCAGATATGAGTGACAAAGCGGCACAGAAGGCGGCGGAAGGAGCGGAGAAAGCAGCCCAGAAAACAGCAGTAGGAGCGGAGAGAGCAGCCCAGAAGACAGCAGAAGGTGTGGAGAAAGCGGCGCAGAAAACAGCAGAGGGCGTGGAGAAAGCGGCGGATGCGATGGACAAAGCAGTCCACAAGACAGCGGATGTGGTGGGAAAGGCAGCGCAGAAAACAGCGGATATGACACAGAAAGCGGCAGATGCTGTGGATAAGGCGGTCCACAAGACAGCAGAGGCTGTGGATAAGGCGGCGGAGAAATGACGATGATATTGGGATTGGCAACCGTAATCCTAATTCTCGCTGACTGGCTCTTTAAATCCTATGTGGAGGAGCGGTTTGGGGAGAAAGAAGAAAAGCCGGCGGGGAAATGGTTCGTCTTAAGGAAGGTTCATAACAGGGGTGCCTGTATGAACCTTCTGGACGACCGTCCCCGTCTGATTCGGGGGCTTTCACTCATCCTTACCATTCTCCTCACTGCCTGGCAGATTATCACGTTCAGAAAAAGCAGAAGCCTGTGCAGGAAAAAGGGAGCAGCCCTTTTAACAGCCGGGGCGTGGAGCAATACGCTGGACCGTCTGATTCGCGGATATGTGGTAGACTATATCAGTATAAAGAGCAGATTTAAGAAGGTCAGCGCAGTGACCTTTAATCTGGCAGATGTGTTTATCGCTGCCGGGAGTATACTGACAGTGATTTTTACAGGCAGAGGGAAAAAACGAGAGAAAAAGGATATGGGGGCAGACAAATGATACAGGATATTTCACCGCACAAATATGATAATCAATACAGGAAGATTCCGCCGGATAAAGAAAGCGTTGCACTGCATTACGGAGAACATACGGTACTTATAAAGAAGACCGCAGAGGGCATTGTATTTCCGAGGTTTAAGGATTTAGAGCGCTTGAATGAGGAAATCTATCAGGATTACATATACTTATTCTCCATTGATGATGAGAGATATTACCTTGTAAATGAAATCAACCGGGAACGCCTGTCAGACTTTACAATGGAGAATACGGAGGTTTTCCGGCTGGCGGAGCCGCAGTACCGCGCCTTTGCAGGCATCACGGGCTATCAGCTTTTTAATTGGTACCGCTCACGCAAATACTGCGGCAGATGCGGACAACTTATGAAACAAGATGACAAGGAGCGGATGATGTACTGCGAGAACTGCCACAATATGGAGTTCCCGAAGATTTGTCCCGCTGTTATTATCGGGGTGACAGATAAAAACCGCCTTCTCATGTCCAAGTATGCAGGCAGGACCTATAAGAAATATGCGCTCCTGGCAGGTTTTACAGAGATTGGCGAGACGCCGGAGGAGACCGTGGCGCGGGAAGTGATGGAGGAAGTGGGACTAAAAGTAAAGAACATCCGCTACTACAAGAGCCAGCCCTGGTCTTTTACAGATACCCTTCTGCTGGGCTTTTACTGTGATTTGGACGGGGCGGATGAGATTATCCTTGACAGAGAGGAACTGGCTCTGGCAGAATGGTTTGAGCGGGAAGAGATTCCGGTCGAGCCGTCCAGAGACAGCTTGACAAACGAGATGATTATGAAATTTAAAAACAATGAAGTGTAGTAAAAACAATAAAGTGTAGGAGGAGAACAAAGATGAGAGCTGAATTTGACGAGAGTTTGGTAACAGGTAATGAGATGATTGATTCCCAGCACAAGGAGTTGATTGACAAAATCAACAAGCTCCTGGACAGTTGTGAGACGAGCAAGGAGAAGCCGGTGGCGATAAAGACCCTGGACTACCTGGCAGACTACACAGAATTTCACTTTGGTGAGGAGGAAAAGCTGCAGGAATCTATCAGCTATCCGGGAATTGAGGAGCATAAGAAGGAGCATGACAAGCTGCGCGCGGTTGTCAAAGACCTCTACAACATGCTGGAGGAAGAGGAAGGTCCTTCCGATGCTTTTGTAGAGCAGGTCAACAAGAATGTCATTGAGTGGCTGTACCGTCATATCAAGGGATTTGACCGTTCGGTGGCGGAATACAAGTATATGAATGACAGCAGCGAAAGGCTGTAGAAAAGAGAGATGGGTCTGTGGAATTACCGCTTTCCGCGGTTGAGTAGATGGGAATAGTTTGACGAATCAGTATGATTGGGAAGAGGCGTTTGTCTCTTCCTTTTTTCTTGCGTATAGGAAACTTGGTTCTCTATACGCAAGAAAATTCTCTGGCAGCAGTGAAAAATTTTTCGCCCTGTCTGCGCCTGATTGTCAGTTTATGGCGGAAGCTATAAATGAAATTTATAGCTTCCGATTAAAATAAAAGTGCGACCTCTTTAAGTACTTGGGAAGCAATATCCGAGAGCGGGACACGCCTGGATTTGATGTAGCCAAATTCAGAGTACACCTGGCAGTCGGAAATCTCAAGCAAACGCAGGTTTTGGAAGTGCTCGTAGGATTCCCTGGTGGCGGAAACCAGCCCCACGGCAGCAGTTTGATGCAGCGTTCCGTAGAAAAGCTGGCTGCTGCCGACATGTACCTCGCCGTAGCAGCGGTTGGAAAGACCGATGACATAGGGGACAGAGTGGGTGGGGTCGTTGGAAGGATTTCCGTACTGGACAATGGTGTAGGGATATAATTCTTCCAAAGAGACGCTGTCCTGCCGCTCATAGAGCGGATTCTGCGGTCCCACTACCGCACAGATGGGCGCAGTGTTGATGGGAACGTATTCAATGGATTTATTGGAAAGCCGGTTTTTCATCTGCTTTAAAAAGGGAGAGAGAAATCCGACCACAGCAAAGTCTAACTGGGCATTTTCCACCAGGGGAAGCAGCTCATCCAAGTAGGAATAGGTCAGGAAGGAAAAGTGAATAGGGCTTTTGCTGTACTGTTGTATGATACGGATAAATGCGTTGGCTGTCCGGTTTACATTCAAAGCGCCGATGTTCAGATACAGCTTGCTGGAGGGAGAAGGGGAGCGGAGATAATCCTCCACCTGCCGATACTCCTGGCGCAGGATGCGGAAACGCTCAATGACTTCCCTGCCTCGCGCTGTGGGGAATACGCCCTTTGGGGTTCTCTCGAAAAGGGGAAAGCCCACTTTATCTTCAATCTGTTTGACGGCATGACTTAAGTTCGGCTGTGAGATATACAGATTTCTTGCCGCCTGGCTGAAAGAACAGGTATCCGCAATCTCTACCACATAGAAAAATTGTTCAATATTCATGTTGGTCTCTCCTCCTTAGTAAAGTATTCAGGAATCGCTCACCGCCTATGGGCAGGAGTCAATATCTGACTGATATATAAATTTTTTATTAATAACAGGTAAAATTTTATATTTGTATGAAGATTCTGTCAAGTGCTAAAATTAGACACAAGCAGAGAAAAACACAGAAAATAGCGGCCGCATTTAATGTTTTTCCTGTTTTTAGCGAGTGCGACAAGGCTGCATTGTCGCATTAAACTGAAAATGGAAAATGAGGAGGTAATGTATTTTATGAGTCAAATGACAATTTGTTTGATTATATTTATACTGACACTGATTGGATTTGCGGTCGGCACAAAATATGTGTCCATCACAACGATTTCTCTGATAGGTATGCTGGCTATGGCATTTACGGGATGTCTGGCTCCGGAGGAGATACTGGCAGGTTTCGGAAATACAAGCACGATTTTGATGGCGAGTATGTTCGTAGTAGCGGCAGGATTAAACCGCACCCAGATGATTAATAAAATTTCCGCGGGAATCTGCAAAATCAGTAAAGGTTCGTTTACCAAGGTACTGGCGGGATATGTACTGCTGACTTTTATCCTGGCGCAGTTCATTCCCAGCTCTGTGGTATGCTTCAGTGTTGTATTCCCTATGGCGTTGGGTGTCTGTCGTGAGATGAATGTGAGCCCTTCTAAGATGATGTTCCCAATCGGTATTACTGCGGTAGGTACGGTTATCACGCTGCCGCTCAGTTCCGCAGTCAGCGAAATGGCGAGAATTACAGGTTTCCTTGAGGCATATGACTATCTGGATTACAATATGACAATCACAGATATCACCTATGCGAAGCTTCCGACTACGATTATTATCATACTGTTGGCTATCTTCGTTGTTCCGAGATTCTGCCCGGACAAAAAGGAAGCGGATGATATCAAGACAAACGCGCAGAAACAGCAGGAGCCGTTAAGTCCGGTGAGAGAAGTGGTCGGTTACATGACCTTCGTGGTTGTATTGATTTGTCTGCTGTTTTCTTCCTATATCGGAATTGCCACATGGCAGGTGGCTCTGGCGGGCGCTGTTGTCATTTCCGCCACAGGCGTACTGAAGAAAAATGAGATTATCAATAACATGAATTTAAGTATGGTACTGTTGTATGTAGGCTGTCTGGAAATCGGTACGGCGCTTTCCGCAACTGGAACCGCGGACGTAATCGGAGACCAGCTCTCCAAGATTATCCTGTCACTTAATAACAACTATCTGGCAGGACTGCTGTTCTTCCTTGTTCCGTTTATCCTTACACAGTTTATGCTGAATTTAGGTATTTACTCTATCTTCGTACCGCTGTATATTATGATTTGTAAATCCCTGGGTTCAAACCCCATCGGACCTATCATGCTGTGTATGATTGCATCCATGACAGCATTCTTTACACCGCTGGCAACGCCGACGGTTCCCATCATGATGGGTGCAGGAAACTACAATATGAAAGATTTGGTAAAAGCCGGATGGCTTCCATTTATTGTTATTACAGTCGTGGCTGTGGGATGGATTATGACGGTTTATCCGATATTTTAGACAGGAGGACAAACAGATGGATACGATGACGTTTATCGCTACAGGAGATTCTTTTGTTACCCAGCGGATTCCCAAGGGCGGATATCCGGGCTTCCTCGGATTGAAAGAAATTATCAGCGCTCACGATGTGGGATTTGCCAATCTGGAGACGACCTTCCATGACAGTGAAGGGACTCCTTCCGCGGTCAGCGGCGGCACATGGGCGATGAGCGACCCCAGATGTCTGGATGACATGTGCGCCTACGGATTTAATATTTTCACAACCGCGAACAATCACTCCGGAGATTATGGAGAGGGCGGCGTGATGGCGACGATACGTCATCTGAAGGAACGGGATATGGTATATGCCGGAACCGGCGCAAACTTGGCAGAGGCGTCCCGCCCATGTTATCTGGAAACTCCGAAAGGAAGAGTGGCGTTAATCGGCGCCTGCTCCAGCTTTCATCTGTCCAGCATGGCAGGCGGGCAGTCCGGCGAGGTGACAGGACGCCCGGGGCTGAATCCTCTTCGGTTTACGACTACCTACCATGTGACAAAAGACCACTTTGAAATGGTGAAAGAGCTTGTTAAAGCTACTTATGTCAACGCGTATGACGACTATGGTATCCAGATGGGATACGGCAATCCGAAGCCGGAGGGAAAGATGAATTTCGGAACCTACCAGTTTGCTCTGGATGAGCGGGATTATGTGGAGACTGCCCCGCATAAAAAAGACATGGAACGTGTGGAGAAAGCCATACAAGAGGCGGGGAGACAGGCTGATGCGGTCATTGTCAGTATCCACGCCCATGAGACGGATTATGATAATTTTGCAACACCGCCCGGTTATCTGGAAAAGATGGCAAAACGCTGTATTGATGCGGGAGCATGCGCGGTAATCGGTCACGGCCCCCATGAACTGCGCGGCATAGAGATTTACCACGGCGGTCTCATCTGCTATAGCCTGGGAAATTTCATTTTCCAGGCAGAGATGGTGGGTGTGCAGCCCTTCGAGGCCTATGCGAATAAAGGGATGCCTTTCGATTCCGCAGTAGGGGAATACATGGATAAGCGGACGAAAAACGGTACTGCCGGATTTCCAAGTCTGGAAAATATTTGGCGTTCTGTTATGGCATCCTGGACTCTGGAAGACGGGAAACTGAAACAGGTGAAGCTTTATCCTTTGTCGCTTCGGATGCAGGAAAAGCGAACCCGCAGAGGGACGCCGATGCTGGCGGAGGGCGACAGTGTACTGCGCTATATGGCAGAACTTAGCCGTCCCTTTGGCACAGATATAAGGATAGAAGGAAATATTGGATATATTGATTTATAAAAATGAGATATAGAAGAGGAGTGCTATGGAAAAACAGATAATTGAGATTGCGGAACAATATGCAGAGGCTAACGCAGAAGAGACTTTGGAACTGCTGCGCACTCTGGGAAAGATTCCGGCGCCGAGCCGCAGGGAAGAACAGAGGGCATCTTTTGTCAGAGAATGGCTCATAGAACATGGGGCAAAAGATGTAATCATCGACAAGGCGAAAAATGTCATTTGCAAGATTAACTGCGATAAATATGATGAATATGCAGTTTTTGCAGCCCATACGGATGTGGTCTTTCCGGATTTGGAGCCTCTGCCCATGAAGGAGGACGAGGAAAAAATCTATGCTCCCGGTATCGGGGATGATACGTCCAACCTGGTAAATCTTTTAATGTCAACAAAATATATACTGGATAACCAGATTGATATGAAGTGCGGCATTATGATTGTTGCCAATGCCTGTGAGGAGGGAAGCGGCAATTTAGACGGCGTGAAACAGCTATTTGCGGATTATGGAGACAAGATTAAACAGTTCATTTCCTTTGACGGCTATACTTCGCAGTGTACGACGATTGCTGTGGGTTCCTACCGCTACCGCATTTCCTGCAAGACAAGAGGAGGTCATTCCTATCTGGATTATGGGGAGGCGAACGCCATTGAGATTCTCTGCAAGCTGGTAGAACGACTGTACGCCATTGACCCGCCGTCGGAGGAAAAGACGACCTACAATGTGGGACGAATCGAAGGAGGCAGTACAGTGAACAGTATCGCGCAGTCGGCGGAAATGCTGTACGAATTTCGCTCCACATCTCAGCAGTGCCTGGAGACTATGGAAAAGAAATTTTATGAGGCAGTCAAGTCCTGCCAGGATTTGGGCGGCGAGTTGGAGGTGGAAGTGACCGGTATTCGTCCGGGAAACGGTCCCATTGACAAAGAAGCACTCTCGGCATTTACAGAGCGCAATGCGGATATCATCCAGACATTCTATGATGGAGAAATGGATTATGGCGCATACTCTACAGACAGCAATATCCCGCTCTCCATGGGAATTATTGCCAATACTATCGGTACGGTGCGCGGCGGACACGCCCATACCAGAGAAGAGTGGATGATAAAAGACAGCCTGAAGCAGGGCGCAAAGATTGTGTTAAGCCTGCTGCTCCAATATACTCACATATAGAGGGCAGCCTGAAAATCCAAAAGAAAGGAAACAGTGCGGTAATGAAAGAATTGTTGAATATGCCGGAGGTCGGCAGGGCTTTGGAATATATTAAGGCGGACGATGAGAGGACGCTGCAGGAACAGTTGGAAATGTGCGTGATACCCGCACCTTCCCATGACGAAAAAGAGAAGGCAGAGTATGTGCTTGTAAAATTTAAGGAAATTGGATTAGAGAAGGTATATATGGATGACATTTACAATGTGTATGGTACTATTCCCGGCAGCGGAAACGGTCCACGGCTTATGCTGGCAGCGCATACGGATACCGTTTTTCCCAGAGAGACGGATTTGACGATTCGAAAAGAGGGCGAGAGGTATTACTGCCCCGGTATCAATGATGATACCCGGTCTGTGGCAGAGCTGCTGACGATAGCCAGGGCGATGAAAGAGTACGATATCCGACCCGAAGGAGAACTGGTCTTCTGCGCAAATGTATGTGAGGAAGGACTGGGCGATTTAAAGGGTGTGAAGTATATTTTTAACACAGAACATTATGACGGGTTTGTTTCTATAGACACCCCGGTACCCGGCGGTATTGTATATACCGCTACAGGCAGCCACCGCTTCCGGGTAACTTTCCAGGGAGACGGCGGACACAGTTTCGGTGCGTTCGGGACGCCCAGCGCCATCCATGCGCTTGGAAGAGCTATCAGTAAGATTGCAGATTTTCAAGTACCGAAACTGCCGAAAACCACCTTCAATGTGGGAATCATCGAAGGCGGGATTTCCGTCAATACCATTGCCGCCAGTGCTTCCATGCTGGTAGATATCCGCTCTGATTCTCCGGAAGAGCTGGAACGGCTGACAAAGGAACTCTATGATGTGGTACAGTGCGCACAGGATGAAGAGAATGCCAGAGGGTACGAGGGCAGACTGCCGGTTCATTTTGAGATTGATATGCTGGGGAAACGTCCGGCAGGCACACAGCCGGAGGATTGTACTATCGTACGTGCGGCGTGGGAGGCGACAGAGGCGCTGGGAATGAAAGCGGAATTAAGAGACGAGTCCAGTACGGATGCCAATATCCCCATCAGCCTGGGAATCCCCGCGATTACCATCGGCAGAGGCGGCGAAGGAAAAGAGGAGCATACCGTCCACGAGTGGTTTGAGCCAAAGGACGCTTATCTGGCGCCCCAGAGGACCCTGATTACAATGCTCGCGTTGTCGGGGTATAAGGGGTATCATGCATACCAGCTTCCTATTATAGAAGGGTGATAAAATTATAGAAGGGCGATAAAATAAAGATTAGTTCAGTCATCAGCCGTCAACTCGCAGTAGTTGGCGGCTTTTTCTATCCAACGAAAGCGAAGATTATCGAACCATAATCTTCAAAATATATTGCGTTTGTACGAACGATTGCTTGCTTTTACGCAATCCGATAGTGGACAATAAAAATAAAACAAAGCAGAAGTCTAAAGAATGAAGAAAGAATAAAAAAATAACAATTTCAAAAGTGATAAATGTTTGCAAACCTTTGATTTCATCAGGTTTGCAAAAAAATTCAAAAAATATTAGCACTCGATACTTGACAGTGCTAACAATTCTTGCTATATTACTCCTAGAACAATGAAAAATGTAGTGAAGGAGGAACTTGGCTATGAACATAAATAAATTTACGCAAAATTCGATACAGGCTGTGCAGGCATGTGAGAAACTGGCATATGACTATGGAAACCAGGAGCTTTCGCAGGAACATCTTCTGTATGCGCTCGTCACACAGGAGGACAGTCTGATTTTAAAACTTTTAGAAAAGATGAGCATCCAGGGCACTCTGTTTGTGAACCGCGTGGAAGAACTGCTGCGCAAGCGTCCCAAGGTGCAGGGCGGGCAGGTCTTTGTGGGGCAGGATTTGAATAATGTCCTGATTCATGCGGAGGATGAGGCGAAGCAGATGGGGGATGAATATGTGTCTGTCGAGCATCTGTTCTTATCCTTATTAAAATATGCCAGCAGGGATGTGAAACCGCTGTTTCGGGAGTTCGGCATCAGCAGGGAGGGATTTCTGCAGGCGCTCTCCACAGTGAGGGGGAATCAGAAAGTGACCAGCGACAACCCGGAAGCGACCTATGACACGCTGAATAAGTATGGACAGGATTTGGTGGAGAGGGCAAGAGACCAGAAGTTAGACCCGGTCATCGGGCGTGACGAGGAAATCCGCAATGTGGTGCGTATCCTCTCCCGTAAGACAAAGAATAACCCGGTTTTGATTGGTGAGCCGGGAGTAGGAAAGACGGCGGTTGTGGAAGGTCTCGCGCAGCGTATCGTCAGCGGAGATGTGCCGGAGGGATTGAAGGAAAAGACGATTTTCTCCCTGGATATGGGCGCTCTCGTGGCGGGAGCGAAATACCGCGGAGAGTTCGAGGAGCGTCTGAAAGCTGTGCTGGAGGAAGTGAAGAACAGCGATGGCAAGATTATTCTGTTCATCGATGAGCTGCATACCATTGTGGGAGCCGGGAAGACGGACGGAGCGATGGATGCGGGGAACATGTTGAAGCCTATGCTGGCGAGGGGCGAACTGCACTGTATCGGCGCCACCACGCTGGATGAGTACCGCCAGTATATTGAGAAGGATGCGGCGCTGGAGCGGCGTTTCCAGCCGGTCATGGTGGAGGAACCCACGGTGGAGGACGCCATCTCTATCCTGCGTGGCTTGAAGGAACGATATGAGGTTTTCCACGGTGTAAAGATTACAGACAGCGCGCTGGTAGCGGCGGCAACGCTGTCCAACCGCTATATATCCGACCGTTTCCTTCCGGATAAGGCAATCGACCTGGTGGACGAAGCCTGTGCTCTTATCAAGACAGAACTGGACTCCATGCCCACAGAACTGGATGAACTGCGCAGAAAAGTGATGCAGATGGAGATTGAGGAAGAGGCGCTTAAGAAGGAAGAGGACCGCTTAAGCCAAGAGCGGTTGGAACACTTACAGCAGGAGCTTTCCGAATTAAAAGAAGAATACGCGGGCAGAAAGGTACAGTGGGAAAATGAAAAGACCTCCGTGGAGCGTGTGCAGAAGATACGTGAGGAGATTGAGCAGGTCAACAAGGATATCCAAAAGGCACAGAGAGAGTACGACCTGAACAAGGCGGCGGAGCTGCAGTACGGGCGTCTCCCGCAGCTCCAGAAACAGTTGGAGGAGGAAGAGGAGAAGGTTAAAGCAAAAGACTTGAGCCTTGTCCACGAGGCGGTTACGGACGAAGAGATTGCGAAGATTATCTCCCGCTGGACAGGAATCCCGGTGGCGAAGTTAAACGAGAGCGAGAGGAACAAAACCCTGCATCTGGCGGAAGAACTGCACAAACGGGTCATCGGGCAGGATGAGGGCGTAGAGCTTGTCACAGAGGCAATCATCCGCTCCAAGGCGGGCATCAAGGACCCGTCCAAGCCCATTGGTTCCTTCCTTTTCTTGGGACCCACCGGAGTCGGCAAGACAGAGCTTGCCAAGGCGCTTGCCGAGAGCCTGTTTGACGATGAAAACAATATGGTGCGCATCGATATGAGTGAATACATGGAGAAGTACTCTGTGTCCAGGCTGATTGGAGCGCCTCCGGGATATGTAGGATACGATGAGGGAGGACAGCTCACCGAGGCAGTGCGCAGAAAACCGTACTCTGTTGTGCTTTTTGATGAGATTGAGAAAGCGCACCCGGATGTATTCAATGTCCTTCTGCAGGTACTGGACGATGGGCGTATTACGGATTCCCAGGGCAGGACGGTGGATTTCAAGAATACCATCCTGATTATGACCTCCAATATCGGGGCGAACTATCTGCTGGAGGGAATCCGGGAGGACGGCACCATCGAGGGAGGCAGCCAGGAGATGGTGATGAATGACCTGCGGGCGCACTTTAGACCGGAATTTTTAAACCGTCTGGACGAAATAATCATGTTCAAACCATTGACGAAACACAATATTCATGCCATCATTGACTTGTTAGTTGCTGATGTCAACAGGCGTCTGGAGGAGAAGGAGCTTTCCATTGAACTGACAGACGCGGCGAAAAATTTCGTCGTGGAGGGCGGGTACGACCCCATGTACGGGGCAAGACCTCTGAAGCGTTATCTGCAGAAGAATGTGGAGACGCTGGCTGCGAGACTGATTCTCGCCGGAAATGTAGGCAGGGAAGACACCATTGTGATAGACGTTGTTGACGGGAAATTAGAGGCAAAGGTGAAAGGGCAGATTATGCAATGAGACCGACCATTTTCCATATAGACGTCAATTCCGCTTATTTGAGCTGGACTGCGGTGGAAAAATTAAAAAATGGAGCAAAGCAGGATTTGCGTGAGATACCCGCTATCATCGGCGGCGACCAGAAGGCGCGCCGGGGTGTGGTGCTCGCCAAATCCCTGCCTGCCAAACGATATGGCATCCGCACGGGGGAACCCGTTGCGAATGCCTTTCGTAAGTGCCCGAATCTGGTGATGGAACCTCCGAACCATAAGATGTATCATGAAAAAAGCCGGATGCTGATGGACTACCTTCGGACATTTACGAAAGAGATTGAACAGGTCAGTGTGGACGAGTGCTATCTGGATTTTACGTCCATTGCCGGGAGATACCATTCCAGTGTGGATGCGGCATTTGAGATGAAGAATGAAATCCGGGAACGGTTCGGGTTTACCGTGAATATCGGGATATCGACCAATAAGCTTCTGGCAAAGATGGCATCGGATTTCGAGAAGCCGGACAAGGTGCATACCCTGTTTCCGGAGGAAATCCAGGTGAAAATGTGGCCTTTGCCAATCGGAGAGCTCTACATGGCAGGGCACTCCAGTGTGGAGACACTCAAAAAGCTGGAGATTGAGACTATCGGGGATTTGGCGCAGTCGGACCCGGCACTCATTGCCCTGCATTTAAAGAGCCATGGAAAAATGCTCTGGGAGTTTGCCAACGGAATCGACCATTCTGTAGTGCAGTCCGAACAGACAGAAGCCAAGGGAATTGGCAATTCCACCACGCTCTCCGAGGATGCCAGAACCTATGAGGAGGCGCAGACGGTCTTTAAAGAGCTGGCGGACAGCGTAGGCGGACGGCTTAAGAAAGCGGGACAGAAGGCGTATATGGTGAGCATGGAAATCAAGTATTACGATTTTCAGACGATTTCTCACCAGATGCAGCTTGACCGCCCTACCAGTGATGCGCAGATTCTTTATGAGACAGCATGCCGCCTGTTTCGGGAGACGTGGAACGGAGAACCGGTGCGCCTTCTGGGAATCCGCACCGCAAAGCTGGTGGAGGCGACGGCTCCGGAGCAGCTCACGATTTTTGACGTGGAGATTCCCAAACCGCCGGATGAAAAACACAGGAAGTTAAACGCGGCGATGGAAGAAATCCGAGCGCGTTTTGGAGAGGACGCGGTGATAAGAGGGACATTTCTGAAAAAGAGCGGGGGAAAAACAAAAGATGGGAAAGAAAAGCCGGAACTATAACCTGGAATTGATACGGATGGTTTCATTTATGTCTGTCATTGCCATCCATGTGACAAATTATTTCTGTCGTGCCTATGACAGGATACCAAAGGGAGAGTACTATTTTTCGCTGGTGCTGGATACTTTTGCCAGAGTCAGTGTGCCGTGTTTTTTTATGATTACGGGCGCGCTTCTTCTGGGACGGGAGGAACCTCTCGATAAACAGATAAAAAGGCTGGTAAAATTTTTCCTGACACTGGTGGTCTGGAGCGCGTTCTATTATCTATGGAATACTTTTTACATGGATACGCCCTATGATTTGCGGGAGGTGTTGTATGTTCCTACGGAACCGCACCTGTGGTATCCTTATGCCATGATACCGATTTATCTTGTTATTCCCTTTTTGCAGGTTATGTGCCGCTACATGGGGATGAAGCTGGAATATGCCTTCCTTGCCCTTATCAGTGTCACTACGGTGTTCAACTATGTGACATCACTTATCCATGAGGAAGCATACTATGACCTGCCGCTGATTGGAGACAAGGTCTACATGTTCTATGTCTTCATCGGATACTATATTTACCGCTACCGGCGGCATATCCGCATGAGCCAGAAGATGGCATTGACAATATTTATATGTAATATGCTGGCAGTATTTGGGATAACGGCGGCAGTGAGCCATGGGATGGGAGACCACTATGAAAGAATTATGGAGTACGGCTGCCCGTTCATTGTGGCAGGCGCAGCGACCTTCTTTTTATGGATGATACGGCTTCGAGGGTGCAGACTGGAAGTAAAAGGGCGCGCAAAGAAGATGGTGGACAGTGTGTGTTCCTGCTCCTTTGGTATCTACCTGATTCATATTTTGTTCCTGGACAACTATAAGAAATATATGGAACCCTGGGATTTTACCGCCTGGGCAGCAGTGCCGGGGCTCATCCTCGGAATCGGGGCGGTCTCCTTCGGGTGTATCTGGCTGATACGACGATTTTCGTGGGGCAGGAGTATTACATAATAGCTGGTGTGTGCTCCGCTTCTGTACAAAAATACGTAATCCTCCAAATATGAGAATATTGAGGATGTGAATGGAAGCATAAAAAACGAACTGTTGCTCTGGCAGAGGGCAATTGGGATTTGTACCCGCAATGCTCATTTGCCCGAAGGGACAGCTCGTTTTTTTATGTTGTTTCTATTTCTGTTTTACTATAAAGGCTAACTGTTTTGTTCTTCTTCTGTTTCCAGACGATTCGCCATATCTTCTATTACACCCCAGTTTGGCTGGTCCACACAGCGATGGCAAAATTTAAAGGCAGCCATGACGCAGAGAATGACAATGAATGAAGTGATAACTCCGATTACAATATACATTCCCCGTACATTGCTGGTACCGCCGCTTTCTACCTGAATAAACGCTGCAGCAGTCATGATGACGCCTACGAGGATTTTGATTTTGCGGGGCGGTTCATCGTTTACGGAGGCATCATGCACGGAAATTGTAGATACCGCCGAAGCCATCGGGTCTGCCAATGTACAGAAAGAGAAGCAGATGGTGACAAGGAAAATCACCGTCACAATAGAGCCAAAGGGCAGGGAGCCGATAATCTGGAAAATGGTTGTCTGCATACCCAGAGTATTGACTGCTTCCCATACATCTACGATACCATTTGTCTGCAGGGAGATAGTCATGCCGCCGAAGATGCCTATCCAGATACAGCAGAATAAAGATGGTACGAGTACATTTACCAATACAAATTCGCGAACGGTTCTGCCTCTTGCCATACGGCTTAAGAACATACCAATCAGAGTGCCGAATACGAAGAACTGGCACCAGTACTGCAAAATCCAGTCCGCGGACCAGGTATCGGTCTCTGCCATCGTGTTCAGGATAGTAGTCTTTTCCGGCATATTGTTGAGTAAATGTCCAAACGATTCCGCGGTAATCTTTCCGATAAACTGTGTGTCGCCAAAAATTAATACATATATCATCAGCGCGATAAAGAGGTATATTGTGATGGATGATATCTTTTTCAAACCTGTGCCAAGACCGGATACACAGGAAAGAATGAAGATGACAGCCATGACGACTGCGATGATGGCAAAAATAGCTGCTGACTGGGGAATACCAAATGCCGCTTCCAGTCCGGCAGCAATCTGAAGAAGTCCTACACCCATGGAATTTGCCATGGCGAGACACATACAAAGAATGAGGATTCCGTGAATAAGAGATTCCAGCCACGGTATTTTTCTTTTAAATACTCCTTCAATAAGAGAGCCGAATGAAAGTTTTTTCTTCATGTTATATGTAACAACAGCAAAAGCGACAGCGATGAGGCTGTAAATAGCGTATTGTACAAAGGACCAGCCCCACATTGCCTGTGATACTGCGAAAATGGCTGCGGAGCGGGAACCGGGTTCTACGTTGGCTGCTACCGGGGGTGACATGAAGTGGAAGATGGGTTCACCCATTCCCCAGAACAGAAGTCCGGTACCGATACCACTGCAAATAGTCATGGCGCACCAGTTGAACGTTTTAAATTCCGGCTTCGCATCTTTTCCGCCGATGCGGATATCTCCATATTTGTAAATAACGAATACAATGATAAGAATCAGACAGAACAGAGCAAGAAGGTTGATATACCATCCCAGATTGTCTGTCAATCCGAAAAACAGTGTGTCCAGAAATGCTGCAAGTTTGTCCTGTGCCAAGAAGCCTACGAGTAAAAATGCAGCAAGAATAATCATGGCAGGAATAAAAGCAGCCAGATTCAGAGAACCTTTTTTGTGTTTGTCCATGTTTCTCCTCCTTATAAAGACTGTGATAACTATTAAATTGTGTGACCGCCGACGATATCATACATAATGATGAAAAGTGAAAAATAATTTCATAATTATGTAATTTATATACAAAACATTATAGCTGAAAAAATAAAAAAGTCAATTGTTTTCATGAAAATGAAAAATATTTGTGGATTTTACACAAAAAGACTATGCTAATATATCACATAGTCTTTTGAAAATTTTTTATATATAAAATTTTAATGTCATTAGAAGATTCTATTTATAAAGCAGGCTTTACCGGCTGCTTTACCCAATAGCTGACACAGGGGATGTCCGTACGGTTACTAAGGTTGTGCATTTTTTGGGCTTCTATATAGAATGCATCACCCTCGTAGAGTGTAAATTCTTCCTCGTCAAATAAAAGGGTGAGTTCGCCGCTCAATACGATGCCCAGTTCCTCATAGGTATGTTTCCATGGCTTTTTAAACTCACAGTGAGGCTCGAGAGTGATGACGAGTCCTTCCATCTTATCTTCGCCGAAATTGATTGCCTCATATTTGGCTGAGTTGTTCTGCTTTACAATCATCTCCCTTTCGTTTGCCCGGACGAGTCGTCCATCTCCGTCCGATGTCTCTAAAAGCTTTATGAGAGAAATTTCGAGTGCCTCGCATATATGCCAAAGACTGTCCAGAGTCGGACTGCTGATGTCGCGCTCCAGGTTGCTTAAAAAGCCCACGGACATATCTGTTTTTTTAGACAGTTCGGAGAGGGTCAGCCCTTTCGCCTTACGAATATTGCGCAGCCTTGCTCCAACATTAGTTATCATTTTGTCTAACCTCCAATAAGTTTCTTTTCATATGTTTTATTTTAATATAGAAATAGTGAATTTTCCACAAAAAAATACTTTTTGAAAAAAATGACTTGATTTCATAATTTCATTATCATATAATTTTAATATAAAATTTCACGAAAATAAAAATTGGAGGTAATTATTTATGAAAAGACAAAATCCCAGTATTTTTAATGACATTGTAGGACCTACTATGGTCGGACCTTCCAGTTCCCACACATGCGGTCCCTCCCGTATCGGATATCTTGCCCAGCAATTGCTCCCGGGAACACTGAAGAAAGCGACCATTGCTTTTGCCAAAGACGGAGCATACACACAAATGTATAAGGGGCAGCGTTCTGATATGGGATATGTAAATGGACTGCTGGGGAGACGCCCGGAAGACCCCAGACTGCGCCGGGCTTTTCAGGAGGCGAAAGATGCAGGTGTGGATGTCCGGTTTGTGATTGAAGATTTCCCTCCGGTCGTTCCCAACATCTCCCATTTGACACTGGAAAATACGGAAGGTGAGAAAGTTGTAGTATATTCGGACTCCACAGGCGGCGGCACGGTGAAGCTCCTTGAGATTGACGGATTTGAAGTAGCAATTGTGGGAGACTGCTATGAGCTGATTGTGCGTACGGACAGCGGAGAAGAAATAAATCAGAAATTGGCAGAAGATATCTGTTCTATGTTTCCTTCCAATGAAGGCTACTCTGTATCCACGGTAGATGGACACGGATTGCTGAATATCAAGCAGAGAGATACATATGAAGAGTCGGTGCTTAATAAAGTGCGTGCATTGGAACATGTAACGGATGTGCTGGTGATGGAACCTGTTCTGGTGGTACCATCCAATCGCGCGGCGGACCTTCCCTTTGTCAGCGCGGAGGAGATGCTGGATAAGGCAGAGTCCACCGGAAAAGAATTGTGGGAACTTGCAATCGACTATGAGATGGCTCGTGCAGGCTGGACCTATAATCAGGTGTGGGACTACATGAAATATGTGGTGGAGACGATGGAGCACAGCTCGAAAGAAGCATTAAAGGGCGATATCGATATGGCAGGCATCATCGAACCTACATCGGGTAAGGTGGAAAAATATATAAAGACAAATCCAAAGGCGTTGGATATGGGAGTTTTGAATACCGCGGTTCCATGGGGAACTGCTACCATGGAATACTCCAGTGCCATGGGAGTTGTGCTGTGTGCACCGACAGGCGGTTCTGCGGGTGTATTTCCGGGAGCTGTCCTGGGTGTGGCAAATCATCTGGGACTGTCGATGGAAGAGAAGATTCGCGCGATGCTTGTAACATCCATCATCGGCATTGTGATGAGCAAAGACTGCAACTACTCAGCAGAACTGTACGGATGTCAAGTAGAGCCGGGGGCAGCCTCCGGTATGGCGGCGGGAGCGTTAGTCTACTTGATGGGCGGAACTGCCAAACAGTCCTGTATGGCAGCTTCCTGCGCGGTACAGAATATCCTGGGAACAATCTGTGACCCGCTGGCGGGACTGGTACAGGTGCCGTGTATCAACCGAAATGCTATTTCCGTTGCCAACGCAGTTGTATCCGCAAACATGATTATGGGTGGATTTGACCCGCTCATCCCTCTGGACCAGACTGCAGAGACACTGTTCCGTGTGGGGCGTCAGCTCCCCAGCGAGTTGAGATGTACCTGCAATGGCGGCCTGTGCACAACGCCGTGCGGACAGCAGCTTGCCAGAGAGCAGGAGGAGAGAGATAATAAGCGGTAGAAATATGGGAAATACTGCCAAAACGATGAGATTACAATTAAAATAAAAACTCATCCTTTCATAATAAAACCATAAAATAAAACAGACGGAGGCTCCGTGCCAGACCTAAGCCCTTCCTCCCGGGGCGGTCTGACACGGAGCCTCTGAGTTTCAGATGCGTTTCTGCATTTCGTGAATTTTTTTGCTCTTGCACCGGCGGCTGACCTTTTAGCTTGCTCTATAAAAATACTCTACTGGAAAAAGACCGGAAAAGTTGTTATAATAAACAGCGTAGAAAATCTGCCGTTTTTTAAACGGACTGCAGAGAGGAGCAGAACATGAAGTTAAGTCAATTATTGGAACGTCTGGAATATAAAGTGGTACAGGGAAGTGACGGCATTGAAGTGACGACACTTATCAATGATTCCCGGAAGGTGGAGCAGGGAAGTGTGTTCGTCTGCATCAGCGGTGCAGTCTCTGATGGTCATCAATATGTAGGAGAAGTGGCGGAAAAAGGCGCCGCTGCGGTCATTGTACAGCAGGAGGTGGAAGCACCCGAGGGGATGACGGTGATACAAGTAGAAGATTCCCGTTATGCGCTTGCCCTGATGTCGGCGGCGTACTTTGGCTACCCTGCGGAGAAGCTGAAGATTATCGGTATTACCGGGACAAAAGGAAAGACCACCACGACTTATATGATAAAATCCATCCTGGAAGGGGTGGGACATAAGGTGGGGCTCATCGGCACCATCGAGGCAATCATCGGGGAGAAGAAGATTCCCGCAGCCAACACCACGCCGGAGTCCTACACGATTCACCAGTATTTCGCCCAGATGGTGGAGGAAGGCTGCGACAGCGTGGTCATGGAAGTCTCCTCCCAGGGGCTCATGCTGCACAGGACAGCGGGGATTCCCTTTGAGATTGGGATTTTCACCAATCTGGGAAAGGACCACATCGGTCCCAATGAGCACAAGGATTTTGACGATTATAAGCGCTGCAAGGGACTTTTGTTCAAACAGTGCAGGCTGGGAATCGCCAATGTGGACGACAAATATTTTGAGGAGGTCTTTGCCGGGGCGACCTGCCGCACGGAGACCTTTGGCTTTTCAGAAAAGGCAGATTTGCGCGCCGAGGACGTGCATCTGGTATCCAGACCGGGGTATTTGGGCGTTGCCTATCACGTGGCAGGGCTGATGGATTTTGATGTGGAGATTGACATTCCGGGGACCTTCAGCGTGTACAATTCCCTGACCGCCATTGCGGTGTGCAGACATTTCGAGGTGCCGGCGGAGGCGATTAAAGGGGCGCTCAAGCAGGCAAAGGTCAAAGGGCGCATCGAGATGATAAAGGTTTCGGATGAGTTTACGCTGATGATTGATTACGCGCACAATGCCATGAGTCTGGAAAGTCTTTTGACAACGCTGAAGGAATACAATCCCAAAAGGCTGGTGTGTGTCTTTGGATGCGGAGGAAACCGCTCAAAAGACCGTCGGTATGAGATGGGAGAGGTGTCCGGGCGTCTGGCAGATTTGACAGTGATTACATCAGATAATCCCCGTTTTGAGGAACCTCAGGCAATTATCGATGATATCAAGACAGGCATCGGCAGGACAGAAGGGAAATACGTGGAAATCTGTGACCGCAAGGAGGCAATCCGCTATGTCATCGAACATGGAGAGAGCGGAGATGTCATTGTGCTGGCGGGAAAAGGGCACGAGGATTATCAGGAAATCAAAGGCGTCAAATATCCCATGGATGAGCGCGTGCTGATTCAGGAAGTGCTGGAAGAACTGGAAAACGAGAAAAAGTAGGTGAAGCCGATTCATGTTCGCGAATATTATCGTAGATATTACGCATGAAAAACTGGATAAAATCTTTCAATACAGAGTCCCCTCCCGGCTGGAAGGGGAACTTTCTATTGGCATGGAAGTGCTTGTCCCCTTTGGAAACGGCAATCGGATGATAAAGGGGTATATCGTCGGTTTCAGCGAAAAATGTGACTACGACCTGTCAAAGGTGAAGGAAATTACGGATATCTCCGGGGACGGCGTGGCGATTGAGGCAAAGCTGGTGGCTCTGGCGGCGTGGATGAAGGAACACTATGGCGGGACGATGATTCAGGCGTTAAAGACCGTCCTTCCCATCAAGCAGAAAGAGAAGGAAAAGCAGAAAAAGCGCCTGCGCCTTCTTTTAGATGAAGAGGAAGGAAGGGAGAAGTTAGGCTTTTATCTGGAGAAGAACCAGCGGGCGAGGGCGCGGCTTATGGCGGCTCTTTTAGATGACCCGGTGGTAGACTATGAGTTGGTAAATAAGAAATTAAATATCACGATGTCTGTGGTGCGCGCGCTGGAAGAACAGGGCGTGCTGGCGTTGGAGACCGAGCAGGTGTACCGCAATCCGGTAAAGGAGAGGGAGGTTAAGAGACGGGAAATCACCTTTACCCGGGAGCAGAAGCATGCAATTGATGTTTTCAGGCAAGACTATGAAAAAGGAGACTATAAGACCTATCTGCTCCACGGGGTGACCGGGAGCGGCAAGACAGAAGTATATATGGAAATGATTCGTCTGGCGGTGGAGACAGGCAGACAGGCGGTCGTGCTGATACCGGAGATTGCCTTGACCTACCAGACGGTCATGCGTTTTTACCGGTGTTTCGGTGACCGGGTATCCATCATGCATTCCCGGTTGTCTGCCGGGGAGCGCTACGACCAGATGATGCGGGCGAAAGCCGGAGAGGTGGACGTGATGATTGGTCCCCGTTCCGCCCTGTTTACGCCCTTTCCGAATCTGGGGCTGATTGTCATAGACGAGGAGCATGAGACCACCTATAAGAGTGAGCAGGTTCCCCGGTATCACGCCAGGGAGACCGCCATTGCGCGTTCGAAGATGGAGGGCGCGAGTGTGGTTTTGGGAAGCGCGACCCCGTCCATGGAAGCCATGTACAGGGCGAAAAACGGGGAGTATACGCTCTTGAAAATGGAGAACCGCAGCCGCATGCAGGAGATGGCAGAGGTGGAGGTCGTGGATTTGCGGGAAGAGATGCGAAGCGGCAACCGCTCCATCTTGAGCAGGAAATTAAAAGAACGGATGGAAGAAAAGCTGGCGAAAAAAGAGCAAGTGATGCTGTTTTTAAACCGCCGGGGTTATGCTGGCTTCCTCTCCTGCCGGGAGTGCGGGCATGTGGTCAAATGCCCCCACTGCGACGTCTCTTTATCTCTTCACCGCAGCGGAAAACTGGTTTGCCACTATTGCGGATATGAGGAGACAAAGAGTTCTGTGTGCCCGGAATGTGGCTCACGCCATATAGGTGAGTTTCGGGCGGGTACCCAGCAGATTGAAGAGATGGTAAAAAAGGAGTTTCCCCAGGCAAGAGTGCTTCGGATGGATATGGATACCACCAGAGAGAAGGATGGACATGAGAAAATCCTCTCCGCCTTTGTGGACGGGGAAGCGGATGTCCTGGTTGGCACTCAGATGATTGTAAAGGGGCATGATTTCCCCAATGTCACACTGGTGGGAATCCTGGCGGCGGACATGTCCCTGTATGCCGACGACTACCGGGCGGGAGAGCGGACCTTCCAGCTTTTGACCCAGGCGGCGGGACGCGCCGGCAGAGGAGAGAAAAAAGGGCAGGCAATCATCCAGACCTACAGTCCCGGACATTATGCCATTGAGACTGCGGCGGCGCAGGATTACGCGGCATTTTATGAGGAGGAAATCCGTTATCGGGAACTGATGGGCTACCCTCCGGCAGAAAATCTGCTGGCAGTGCTGGTGAGCGGAAAAGAAGAGACGACGCTGGATATTGGCTGCAAATATCTGAAGGCATATGCCCTTCGCATCATCGGCAGGGAGAGCCGGGAGATACAGGTCATCGGACCCGCCAGTCCGGGAATCGGAAAAGTAAACGACATATATCGCAGAGTGCTCTATATAAAAGCGCCCGGATATGATACACTGATAGGGATAAAGAACAGACTGGAGCAGTATATTGAAGTGAACACAGGCTTTGACAGCATGCGGATTCAGTTTGATTTTAATCCAATGAACATATATTAAGATTAGGAGGCAGTTATGGCAATCAGAGAAGTACGGGAAATGGGAGACGAGATACTGACAAAAACGTGCAAGGAGGTCACAAAGATGACTTTCCGCACAAAGGTACTGATTGGAGATATGTTGGATACCATGTATGAGAAGATGGGCGTGGGTCTTGCGGCGCCCCAGGTGGGAGTGCTCAAAAGGATTGTAGTCATCGATGTGGGCGAGGGACCGATTGTGCTCATCAACCCGGAAATCGTTGAGAGCTCCGGAGAACAGACCGGAGAAGAGGGATGCCTAAGCGTTCCCGGCAAGTGGGGAATCGTCACAAGACCGGAGCATGTGAAGGTGCGCGCGTTAAACCAGGAGATGGAGCCATTTGAAATCGAGGGGGAAGGTCTGCTGGCGAGAGCATTCTGCCACGAGATTGACCACCTTCGCGGGGAATTGTATGTGGATAAGACACAGGACGGACTGCACGATGTGACGTATGAGGCGGAAGAAGATGAGGAGGCTGAATAGATGAGAGTGATTTTTATGGGGACGCCGGAGTTTTCCGTGGGAACGCTGGAAGCTCTGATTTCGGCGGGGCATGAGGTGTGCCTGGCGGTGACCCAGCCGGATAAACCCAAAGGACGGGGTAAGGAGATGCAGTTTCCCCCAGTGAAAGAAGCGGCATTAAAACACGGGATTCCTGTATTCCAGCCGAAAAAGATTCGACAGCCGGAGTGCGTGGAAGAACTGAAAAAATATCAGGCAGATGTGATGGTGGTTATTGCCTTCGGGCAGATTCTGCCAAAGGAAATTTTAGAGCTCACCCCTTACGGCTGTATCAATGTCCATGCCTCCCTTCTCCCGAAATACAGGGGGGCGGCGCCTATTCAGTGGGCGATTATCAACGGGGAGACAGTGACAGGCGTGACCACCATGCAGATGGATGAAGGGCTGGACACCGGGGACATGATACAAAAGACAGAGGTGGAAATCTCCGAGGATGAAACGGGTGAGAGCCTCCACGACAAACTCGCGGAGGCGGGGGCAGCGCTCTGTGTGGAGACATTAAAACAGATAGAAGCAGGCACTGCCGTCTTTGAAAAACAGGGAGAGAGCCCCACGGCATATGCGAAGATGCTGGACAAAAAGATGGGAAATATCGACTGGAGCCAGCCGGCGGAGGTTATTGAACGGCTGGTGCGGGGACTGAACTCCTGGCCCAGCGCGTATACACATTGGAATGAGAAGGTCGTAAAGATTTGGAGAGCAAAGGCGGAGAACACAGCGGGAAATTCTGCCATTGCCGGCGCGGGGATGAAGGAGGCGGAAAGCTCCGTGTTTCCCGGCACGGTGACGGAGGTCAGAAAGGACTGTATCTGCGTGCAGACGGGAAACGGAGTGCTGGCGGTTTATGAGCTGCAGATTCCGGGAAAGAAAAGGATGGAGACAAGTGCGTTCCTGAGGGGGTACTCAATCGAAGCAGGCACGGTATTTCACGCGTAAGAAGCAGACGTGCCTGCCGGGTATTTAAAAGGAGGCAATCACATGTTAGGATATGGATTTTATTATGACCCGACCTACATTCTGGTCCTGATTGGAGCGCTCATCTGTATTGTCGCTTCATCCAGGGTGAACCGGGTGTACGCGAAATATTCCCGGATGAGAAGCCATACGGGAATGACGGGAAAAGAGGCGGCAGAGCGGATTCTGCGCATGAACGGGATTTATGATGTAAGGGTGCACCATATTCCCGGAAATCTGACGGACCACTATGATCCCAGAAACAAGACCCTGGGACTTTCCGATGCCACCTTTAACTCTTCGTCAGTGGCGGCAATCGGAGTGGCGGCGCACGAGTGCGGACATGCGGTGCAGCATGCCACCGGATACGCGCCGCTGAAAATAAGAGGTTCTCTGGTACCGGTGGCAAATTTCGGTTCCATGGCGGCATGGCCTTTGATTCTCATCGGGCTGTTCATGAACGGAAATATGTCCACGATTCTCATCAATCTGGGAATCTGGCTGTTTTTTGGGGCAGTACTCTTCCAGTTGGTGACCCTTCCGGTGGAGTTCAATGCCTCCAACCGGGCGGTGAGAGTGCTGGAGTCTTCGGGGATGCTCTATCCCGATGAAGTTTCAGCGACAAAGAAAGTCTTAAGCGCGGCGGCACTCACCTATGTGGCAAGTGCGGCGGCGATGATTTTGCAGCTCTTGCGCCTTATCATCCTGACAGGAGGAAGAAGGAGAAATGACTAAAGCGGTAAGCGAGAGAGAACTGGTACTGGGAATCCTCATGGAAGTGCTTGAGGAGGGGCAGTACAGCCATATCGTCCTTCGAGGGACACTGGAAAAATACCAGTATATGGAGAAGAAGGAGCGGGCGTTTATCACCCGCGTGACAGAGGGGACTCTCGAACATTTAATAGAGATTGATTATATACTGGATTCCTTTTCCAAGGTGAAGGTGAAGAAGATGAAGCCTGTCATCCGCAACATTTTAAGGAGTGCGGTTTATCAGTTGAAATATATGGACAGCGTGCCGGACTCAGCAGTGTGCAATGAGGCGGTGAAGCTGGCGGTAAAAAAGGGATTTGGCAGTCTGAGAGGGTTTGTAAACGGTGTGCTGCGCAATACGGCGCGGAACCTCTCTAAAGTAGAGTATCCGAAGGAGGGACTTCCGGCACTCTCTGTGAAATACTCCATGCCGGAGTGGATTCTTAAAATGTGGGAAAAGGATTACGGGATGGAGAGAACGGTGAAAATGGCGGCTGCGTTCCAGCAGGAGAAGGCGGTCACCATCCGATGCAACGGGGCAAAAGCCACACCGGAGGAACTTAAGGAGGCGCTCTTGCGGGAAGGAGTGCGTGTGAAGCCTCACCCTTACCTGCCCTGCGCCTTTCGGATAGACGGATACGATTATCTTAAGAGTCTTGAGACTTTCCGAAAAGGCTGGTTTGTGGTGCAGGATATCAGCTCCATGCTGGCGGTGGAAGCGGCGGGAATCCGGGAAAATGACACGGTCATTGACGTCTGTGCCGCTCCCGGCGGGAAAGCCCTCTATGCGGCGGAGTTGTTGAAGGGCAGCGGATACGTGGAGGCGCGGGATTTGACAGAGTACAAGCGGGCGCTCATCGAAGAAAATATCGAGCGCACCGGATTTGCCAATATCCGGGCGGTCTGCATGGACGCCAGAATTTTGGACAGTGACTGCGTGGAAAAGGCAGATGTGGTGCTGGCGGATTTGCCCTGCTCCGGGCTGGGCGTTCTGGGGAAGAAGACAGATTTGAAATACCGTATCAATGAAAATGCTCTTCAGGATTTGGTGCAGCTCCAAAGAGAGATATTAACAACCGTACAGAGCTATGTAAAACCCGGAGGAACTCTTCTGTACAGCACCTGTACCGTACATGGGGCGGAGAATGAAGGAAACGTGCGCTGGTTTTTAAAGGAATTTCCACAGTTTTCCCTGGAGACAGTCAAAGATTTTGTGTGTGAGGAATTAAAGGAAAGCGTACATGAGGAAGGGTGGCTGCAGATGCTCCCCGGAATCCACGACAGCGACGGATTTTTTATCGCCAGGCTGGTGCGCAAGTAAGACGAAGGAAACAGGATATGAAGAAAGACATTCGCGCATATACATATGAAGAACTGCAAAGAGAGATGGAAGCCCTGGGAGAAAAGAAATTCCGGGCAAAGCAGATATATGAATGGCTCCACGCAAGATGCGTCTTTTCCTTTGAGGAGATGACGAATCTCTCAAAAGCGCTGAGACAAAAGCTGGAGGACTCATATGATATCCTTCCGGTTGAGCCTTTCGCGAGGCAGGAATCCAAGCTGGACGGGACGAATAAATTTTTGTTCGAGCTTTATGACGGCAACATGGTGGAGAGTGTGCTCATGCGCTACAAGCACGGCAATTCTGTGTGTATCTCCTCCCAGGTGGGGTGCCGCATGGGATGCAAGTTCTGCGCTTCCACCATCGGCGGGCTGGTGAGGAATCTTTCCCCCTCGGAAATGCTGGGACAAATCTACCGGATACAGAGTCTCATCGGGGAGCGTGTCTCCAACGTGGTCATCATGGGGACGGGAGAGCCGCTGGACAATTATGAAAATTTCGTGCGTTTTATTCATCTTCTGACGGATGAGCAGGGGCTAAATATCAGTCAGCGCAATGTGACGGTCTCCACCTGCGGGCTGGTGCCGCAGATAAAAAGGCTGGCAGAGGAACATCTGCAGATTACGCTGGCGCTCTCCCTGCACGGTTCCACACAGGAGAAGCGAAAGGCGCTCATGCCTGTGGCGAATAGATATGACCTTTCGGAAGTCCTTGACGCGTGCGACTACTATTTTGAAAAGACAGGGCGCAGGATTACTTTTGAATACAGCCTTGTCCACGGCGTCAATGATACACAGGAGGATGCGCGGGAACTGATATCGATTTTGAAGCCGCGGAACTGCCATTTGAACCTGATTCCGGTAAATCCAATCAAAGAGAGAGATTTTGAGCGCCCGGACAGCAAAAAAACCCTGAATTTCAAAAATCATCTTGAAAAAAATGGGATAAATGTTACTATAAGAAGGGAAATGGGCGCAGATATTGACGGAGCGTGCGGACAGCTCCGGAGACGTTATGCCGATTCGACGAAGGCAGAATGATTAAAGGAGATAATATATGAAGACATTTTCCATTACTGATGTAGGAATGGTAAGACAGGTAAATCAAGATTATGTCTATACGACGGACAGACCGCTCGGAAGTCTTAAGAATCTATTTGTGGTAGCTGACGGAATGGGAGGACACCAGGCGGGGGACTATGCATCGAAATACACAGTAGAAGTATTGCGGCGCGAATTAAAGCAAAGCGATGAGGAAGATGTAGAGAGAGCTTTAGTACAGGCAATCAAGACCGCGAATAAGGAAATCATCAAAAAAGCTTCCTCGGATACCCATTTAAAAGGGATGGGGACGACTGTGGTCGCTGCGACCATAGAAGGGCAGATGATGTATTTCGCAAATGTGGGAGACAGCCGTCTGTATCTGATTAACCAGGGAATCCAGCAGCTTACGAAGGACCATTCCCTTGTGGAAGAGATGGTGCGCTTAGGAGGTATCAAGCCGGAGGAGGCGAAGCATCACCCGGATAAGAACATCATCACAAGGGCAATCGGGGCGAAGGCTGACGTGGAAGTAGATTTTTATGAGCACCGTCTGAAACGGGGGGACATCATACTGATGTGTACGGACGGTCTCAGCAATATGGTGGAGGATGAAGAGATTTTCCACATTGTACAGGGAGGAAGAGATATTGTGGAGGCAGCAGAGTCCCTGGTAAAAGCTGCAAAAGAAAACGGCGGTACGGACAATATAGGGATTGTATTGGCAGAACCGTTCGCGGATGAGGTGAGTGTATGATTAAAGAAGGAGTATTTTTAGGGAAACGGTATGAGATACTGGGTCGCATCGGTTCCGGCGGCATGGCGGATGTCTATAAGGGAAAAGACCATAAGCTGAACCGGTATGTGGCGATTAAAGTGCTGAAAAGTGATTACCGCTCGGATGAAGTGTTCATCCAGAAGTTTTTGAGCGAGGCACAGGCGGCGGCGGGGCTTATGCATCCGAATGTTGTCAATGTGTACGACGTGGGACAGGACCGGGGACTTTACTATATGGTCATGGAACTGGTAGAGGGAATCACGCTGAAGGATTATATCGATAAGAAGGGACAGCTTTCAGCGAAGGAGACCATCAGCATCTCTATCCAGATGGTGACAGGTATCCAGGCAGCTCACAACCAGCATATCGTTCACAGGGATATCAAACCACAGAATATTATCATTTCCAAAGATGGAAAGGTGAAGGTGACGGATTTCGGAATCGCCAGAGCGACGACTTCCACCAATACCATCAGCGCCAGCGTGATGGGGTCCGTACACTATACATCCCCGGAGCAGGCACGGGGCGGTATCGTAGATGAGAAGAGCGACATCTACTCCGCCGGAATCACCATGTATGAGATGGTGACCGGACATGTGCCTTTTGACGGGGACTCCACGGTATCCGTGGCAATCAAGCATCTTCAGGAGGAGGTGCCCTCCCCGGCGGAGGAAGTGCCGGACATTCCATACAGTCTGGAGTGTATTATTTTGAAATGTACCCAGAAGAATCCGGAGAGCAGATATTTAAAATGCGAGGATTTGATTCTGGATTTGAAGCGGTCACTGGTGGACCCGGACGGAGATTTTGTAAATTCCGGTATCTATGCAGGCTCGGGAGACCGCACAGTTGTCATGTCCACAGAAGAACTGGACCGCGCGCAGAATCGCCCCTACAGGGATGAATATGATGAAGATGATTACGATAACGATGAGGATGACTACGACGAGGAAGAAGACGATTACAGGAACAGGCGCTATAGCGGGAAAAAGAAGAGCAATGTAGACCCCAATACAAAGAAAATCATGAAGATATTGATGATTGTCGCGGCGGCAGTGATTGCTCTGGCAGTCATCTTCCTGGCGGCTAATGCAGCGGGGCTCTTTAAAGGCGGGTCCGCGATTACTGAGGAGAAGACCACCAAGGTGACAGTGCCCGATGTGACGGGAATGACAGAGGAAGAGGCGAAAGAGGCGCTGAATAAGAAAAAACTCGGTATGGTTGTTTCTGAAAGGAAGGAATCCGATAAATACGACAAGGGTGAAATCATCAGCCAGGACCCGGGAAAAGACGAGAAGGTAGAAAAGAACACGGAAATCAAAGTTGTCGTCAGCACCGGAAAAGCGGCGCAGACCGTACAGGTGCCGGATGTAGCGGGACAGGATGAAGACGATGCGCAGAAAGCACTGGAGAAAGCAAACCTGGTGGTGACATCGGAAGGCAAATATGACGACAACGTGGAGGAAGGAAAGGTTATCTCCACAGACCCGGCAGCAGGCACAGAAGTAAAGGAAGGCGCCTCCGTTAAAATGTATGTGAGTCTCGGCGCGGAGCCTGCCACGGTTCCCAATATCGTGGGAATGTGGGAGTCAGATGCACAGAACGCGCTTTACAATGCAGGCTTGAATCCGGGCAATAGAACCGAGGAATACAGCGATAAATACGAGGCTGGCATCGTGATTTCCCAGAAGACCAGCGCGGATAAGAAAGTGGATAAAAATTCATCCGTGGATTATGTGGTAAGTAAGGGACCGCAGATAAAGAAAGTGTCCGTCCCGTCACTGACGAACCACAGTCTGGAAGAGGCGCAGCAGATGTTATGGGATGCCGGTTTGAATGTAGGGCAGATTACCTACGATGATAGCTCAACGGTGGCAGCAGGAAAGGTTATCCGGCAGTCAGTCAGCGGCTCAGTGGATGAAGGAACATACGTTGACTTTGTGGTGAGCAACGGTCCTCCCCAATCCGGAGGAAACACCGGCGACCAAGAGCCGGAAAACCCGGATGAAGACACACAATAGCAGATATTGGAAAGAAGCAGTTTATGCAGGGTAAGATAATAAAAGGAATTGCCGGATTCTACTACGTTGACGTAGTAGAATCCGGTGTTTATGAGTGTAAAGCAAAAGGAATCTTCCGCAAGGATAAGAAGAAACCTCTGGTCGGAGATATGGTGGAGATGGAAGTGCTCCATGAGAAGGATATGGAGGGCAATATCACGGAAATCCTTCCCCGGAAGAACGAACTGATACGGCCCGCAGTCACCAATATTGACCAGGCGCTGGTTGTGTTTGCAGTGACAAAGCCCAGCCCTCACTTCAATCTTCTCGACAGGTTTCTTGTCATGATGGACAGCAAGGATATCCCCGCCGTGCTCTGTTTTAACAAAAAGGACATTGCGGAGGATGAAGAGATTGCAAAACTGAAGGAGATATACGAGGACTGCGGATATCCTATTTTGTTTACCAGCGCGAAAGAACAGGAGAATATCGAAAGTCTGAAGGCGTTTCTGAAAGGGAAAACCACAGCTATCGCCGGACCGTCCGGCGTGGGGAAGTCTTCGCTTATCAATCTGCTCCAGTCCGAAGTGCAGATGGAGACAGGGAGTATCAGCGAAAAGATTGCCAGGGGAAAACATACCACCAGGCATTCGGAGCTGATTGTTATAGAGGAAGGTTCTTATATCATGGATACACCGGGATTCAGTTCCCTGTATGCAGGAGATTTTGGAAAAGAAGAACTGAAGTATTACTTCCGCGAATTTGCCGATTATGAAGGTAAATGCCGTTTTCACGGATGTGACCACATCCATGAGCCGGGCTGCGCGGTGAAGGAAGCCGTGGCGGAAGGGAAGATACACCAGATACGGTATCAGGACTATACGGAGATGTATCTGGAGCTCAAAGAAAAGAGGAGGTATTAGCAAATGAAAAATATTTTGGCGCCGTCGATTTTGTCGGCAGATTTTAAGGTTTTGGGCGAACAGTTAAAACAGATTGAAGCTGGAGGAGCAGAATATATCCATTTTGATGTGATGGATGGGGATTTTGTCCCGAGCATTTCATTTGGCATGCCGGTGCTTTCCTCTATAAAAGGCTGCACGAATCAGGTGATGGACGTGCATCTGATGATAACAGAGCCCATCCGCTATGTGAAAGAGTTCAAAAAGGCAGGCGCGGACTACCTGACGGTACACTATGAGGCGTGCGGGGATTTGCACAAGACGTTAGAGGAAATTCATAAGAATGGAATGAAGGCGGGAATCTCCATCAAGCCGAATACCCCGGTTCGCGCGCTGGAACCGTATCTGAAAGAGGCGGAGATGTTCCTCATCATGTCTGTAGAGCCGGGATTCGGCGGACAGTCCTTCATCCCCGCTTCACTGGAGAAAATCAGCGAGCTTAAGGCTTTGTTAGATGAAAATCAAGTGCAGGCGGATATTGAAGTGGACGGCGGCATTTACCACTCCAATGTGGGAGAAGTGCTGGAAGCAGGGGCAAATGTCATTGTGTCCGGCTCCGGTGTATTTAAAGGCGATGCCACAGAAAATACAGAGAAATTCATGGAGATATTGAAGAAATATGAGTAGGCGTACGGTCATCGTAAGCGGCGGGATGCTGGAAGAAGATTTCGCTCTTTCCATATTGAAAAGCGAAGATACGGAGTTTATCATCGGTGTGGACCGGGGGCTTATCTTTTTGTATGAGCACGGCATCAAACCGAACTATATCGTGGGCGATTTTGACAGTGCTCCTGCGGAAGTTGTCACATATTACAAGAAAGAGACGAACATACCGATTCGGGAGTTTAACCCGGTAAAGGATGCTTCGGACACAGAAATCGCACTGCGGCTGTGTCTGGATTTGCGGCGCAAAGAAATCGTGATTTTGGGCGGGACAGGCACCCGCATCGACCATGTGTGGGCGAATGTACAGAGCCTGAAAATCGCGCTGGATGCGGGCGCTGATGCGAGGATTATGGATAGCCACAACCAGATTCGCCTTCTGGAGGATAAGATTACCCTGAAAAAGGAAGAGGCGTTTGGGAAGTATTTCTCCGTCTTTTCCCTGGGCGGAATCGTGGAGGATTTAAACATCTCCGGGGCGAAATATCCATTGAAGGGACATACCTTGCGACCCTATGACAGCCTGTGCGTGAGCAATGAATTTGCGGCGGATGAGGTGGAGATATCCTTCGCGTACGGGATGATTGTGCTGATGGAGACGAGGGATTAAGCGGAATCTGTCAGATGTTCTATGTTTTAGACGATAAAAGGTTCTTCTATGAGTTTAGATTTCATAGGAGAACCTTTTTTGGCTGTCATGGCACAGCAAAAGCATAATAACAGGTTATTTACAATGAACTTTGCACCACAATTCCTGCACCGGAGGAATCTGTTCTCTCATGCCCGGAGCAAGCTGGCTCCAGATGATTCCTCTTGTGGGCTTGGGAAATTCATGGCGGGTTTTCATGACCTTCGTAGGGGTTACGATATAGTCAATGGCTGTGTCAAAGTCACGAACCTCCACATCTACGTCGGCAACCTGACAGTCATGACCGACTGCGAAAACAGGAGTGTCGATATCTACCAGTCCGGTCGAATAGGTCATCGCCCACTCTAAGTCAAAATATCCATGTCCTTTTCCAAATCGGATACCGCTTGGCGTGATGGCAGAAGCGCCGGTAACCATCATGTCAATATGACCGACAGATTCTTTAAGCTGCGCCAATGTCTGATGTTTCCAATATCTTGCGACACCGTCCAACAGAGAAGCAAGTTCCTCTTTTCCTTCCGGGATATCTCCGGGGCGGATGAGGAAAAATCCACGGGAGATACTGTAGTTTGTCATGACTACAGTTTTTTTGTCGCGAAAAGCGATTTCACGCAGCTTTTCCAGATTGTTATCTGGTGTAATGAAAATCGTTTGTGCGTTTTTATAAATATCTGTCTGGGTGAGCAATTCGGCGCATTTGTCACTGCCTTCATAGTCTGTTATAAATTCCGCGAAATTCCAACTGAACCGGGAGTCAGGACGGGCAACCTTTAACAGTTCTTCCCAGATTTTCTCACGCGCAGCAGACGCATTCATTTTTCCCATAAAACTACCTCCTCAACAAAATATGTTTACATGTATTGATATGCATACATGTTAAGGCGAAAACACTCCATTGTCAAGTATAAAATGATGTGTTTCCAAGTTCTGAAGTTAAGGAGAGATGGTAAAACCGTATTTTCCGTTTTGTAAAGAAAGATGAAAACGGACCGTATCTCCGCTCCAATAAGTACGCGAATATTCCAGGGGTGTGCCGTCTTTCAGATAAGAAGTTCCTTGCAGCATAATCAGTGGAACGCCGTAAGAACGGTCAAGCAGAACACTTTCTGACTGCGTGGCGCGCACCGCTTCGATATAGTCGTCTACCCTGTCAGAATGAAGATTATAATATTTGTCTAAGGTCTGTGAGACGGAGCCATTAATAAGCGGCTTGTCTTCTAATTCCGGTACCAACTTGGCTGAAATATGGGACATGCAGATTGCCAGCGGGGTATCTTTCACGAGAAACAGTCTCTTGATAAAAACAGCAGAATCATTCTTCTCCAGCTTTAAGTTTTTTGAGACGTCCGGAAAAAGGTCTGTCACAAGGTGCTGCTCCAATACTTTGGCTGTAAATTTAGAGCCGGATTGCTGCAGACGGTCATCAGAGATTACAGAATAATTCAATTCTGTGATGATAGGGGCAGCCTGCAAATTAATAAAAGTGCCGCAGCCACGCACTTTGTGGATAAGTCCATCCTTCTCTAACTCAGCGAGTGCCTGGCGCAGTGTGATTCTGCTCACATTATATTGTTTGGCAAGTTCGACCTCTCCGGGGAGACGTCCGCTTTTGTCCCACTCGTGCCGGAGAATCCGGTTTTGTATATCCAGCCCAATCTGATAATAGGCGGGAATGGGAGACGAACGGTCGATTTCTACGTGTTTATCACTCATAATTTTCACCTCTGTTCAAAATTTAACATGTATAATCATGTATACAGCATATATCAAAAAAAGAAAAAAAGCAAGAGGATAATCCCTAATTTTCAAAGAAAAATAAATAAAATAAAAAACTTGACAGAATAAAAAGAAGGGGTTAATATGTATACATAACAAGACAACCGAACAATAGAACAAGAGCGAGGATTCAAAAATGAGAAAGCCAGTAACAGTCATCGGAGCCGCGGCAATCGGCGATTATATTTTTGAGGTGAATCATTTGCCGCAGATGGGAGAGATTGTTCAGATTACAAGCGATAACTTTACATTTGTTCCGGGAGGATGCGCCCCGAATATTGCGGTCGGGTTGGCGGCGCTCGGTAAGACCCATCCGATTCTTTATTATCCCGTGGGAGATGATGAGGAAGGCAGACAGGTGAAGAGCAGATGGGAATCGCTGGGGATTGAGACTCGATTTACCTGTGAGACGGGACAGGCAAGCGGAAAATCATGGATGTTTATGCAGAAGGATGGAACGACGATGTGCTTTGCCTATGCGGGAGCGGCGGATGCAAGTGTCCCGGCACAGACAGAGTTAGGCGGGGAATGGTGTGTTGTATGCCCTGTTCTGAACCGATTTACAGAGACATATCTGGAGATGGCGATACAGCAGAAAAAGAAGATTCTCATAACAGGAATTGGAAATCCGCAGGTCGCAAAATATCTGAAAGATACGGCAATCCTGCTTGTGAACAAGCGGGAGATACGGGAGCTGTGCGGAGGGAGCGCATATAAAAACGGGAAAGAGCTGGCGGAAGCTCATCCTAATCTCTGCCTGATTGTCACCTGCGGAGGAGAAGGCAGCATCCTTTTTTATCAGGGCAGAGAGATACATATCCCGACAGTAAAGCCAAATCAGATTGTGGATTTTACAGGGGCCGGAGATGCATACACGAGTGGACTTGTGAGCGCGGTGATGAATGGTTATCTTTACGAAAAAGCGGCATATTTCGCGGCGGCAAACTCTAGTTTTGTATTGGAACAATGGGGCGGACAAAATGAAATGCCACACTGGGATATGTTGACGGAGAGATTAGAAAAACAATTTCCTGGCGGAGACTGGAGCAGATAAGACCAGACCAGTCAGGAAAAATAAAAATAAAGGAGAAGTCAAAGATGCTGACAAAAAAAGAAAGAGTACTGGGAAGCTTGTATGGAATGGCAACTGGAGATTCACTGGGCGTTCCGTCGTCGTTTATGACGCCGGATTACATCGAAAAGACCTGGGGATGGATTGACACCTTTTATCCGGCTGAAAAGGGACATATTTTTCATGACGGACTAAAAGCCGGCGAGTATACAGATGATACAGAGCAGGCGCTGGCTTTGATGAACTCGTTTATACGGAACAAAAAAGTGGTGCCCATGGATGTGGTCAAAGAAATCCTTGGCTGGGCGGACCGGGTAAAAGACAAATACGCAAGTCCGCTTGGTCCCAGTACAGAGCGGGCGCTGAAAGCGATACGCGCGGGAGAAGACATTACACAGAGCGGAAAATATGGAAATACCAATGGGGCAGCTATGAGAATAAGTCCGGTGGGAATCATCCACGGGCTGCGGGACTCCAGCTGTGAGGAAATGGTAAGAGATGTATATCAGACATGTCTGCCGACTCATAATACAACAGTGTGTACGTCTTCGGCAGCGGCGGTCGCGTGGGGCGTTGCCCTGTGCATCAAAGGAGAAAAAGATATTGAGAAAATCGTGCGCGAAACTATGCGGGCGGCAGAGATAGGAAAAAAATACGGATATTCCATCGTATCGCCTTCTATTTCAAAACGGATAGAGTTTGTATATGAGTTGGTGAAAAAGGCGGAAAGTCCGAAAGAAGCAATGAAGGATATTTATGAGTACTTTGGCGGAGGTGATTTGGCAGCAGAATCGGTACCGGTGGCAATCGGTCTCTTTGCTCTGGGTGAGGGAGACCCCAAGAAAGTCAATGAATACTGTGTGAATTTAGGAGGTGATTGTGACACGAACGCGGCAATGGCGGGCGCCATGGCAGGAGCTTACAGTGGTGTGGACGCTGTTCCGAAGGATTGGAGAGATACGATAAAAAATGTAAACCATGTAGACCTTGAGAAATACGCGGATGAATTGTTGGAAATGGTTCCGCAGTGGACTGTAGCTGAGGCATAAGCCTACGAAATGAGGAGGAAAGTAGAATGAAAAGGAGAATATGTTCTGTAGTTTTATCGTTGGTATTGGTAATTGGGATGTTGACAGCCTGTGGAGGCAAGGAAGAAGAGAAAGCGGGCACGACAAGCAGCGGGAAAAAACAGATTACCATGTGGTTCTGGGGAGCCGCGACAGATTATCAGGAGACAATGAAAGACGTTCTCTATAGTTGGTATAACGAATCGCAGGATGAATATGAACTGAGTATCGAGTTCAGAAATACGGTGGATACGGATATCCCTGTGGCGCTGGCAGCGAAAAACGGTCCGGATATCGTATATGCTTCCGGCCCCGCCTACACATCCAAATATGTGGCGGAGGGGTTGGTGCTGAATTTGGACGACTATGCTGAGCAGTATGGATGGAAAGACAGAGTGCTGACGGCAATGTATGATTCCCTTACAGTAGATGGAAGTCTGTATTCCACTCCCGGTGGGCTTGTCATAGGAGGACTGTATTACAATAAGGATTTATTTGAGAAGCAGGGCTGGGAAGTGCCGACAACCTGGGACGAAATGACCGCTTTGCTCGAAGAAGCAAATGAAGCGGGCATTTATCCGCTTGGCGCGGGAAATAAGGGATGGAAGCCATGTAACGACCATTTCTCTTCCCAGATTATCAATCACTATGCAGGAGCGGACCTGTTCTATGATGCACTGGTCGGAAATGAGAGCTTTGACAATGCGGATATGGTCGAGGCAGTGGAAGTGTCAAAAGAGTGGTACGAAAAAGGGTATTTTTCCGGGAATGATTATGTGAATCTGGATTCTCAGGAAGTGATTCAGCTTTTGGCAGACGAGCGCTGCGCGATGGTTATGGCGCCTTCATTATATACGCAGTTCGTAGCCCAGTCCTTTACAGGGGACGATGTGGAGAAAGTCGGTTTCAGCTATATGCCGACCAGAAATCTGGATGAAGCGGTCTATGATATTTCTCTGAACTGTAATTTCTCTATTAACGCGCAGACGCAGTATGCGGATGAATGTGCGAAAATTTTAGATTACATGCTCACACCGGAGTTTTCTGCTGCAATGACAGAAGGATGGCCCGGATATTGGGTTACTCCGATTAAAGAACTGGTGGATTACGACACTAGCAGCTTGACAGGACTTGGAAAAATGAGTATGGAGACGGTACAGGAAGCAATCGTGCAGATTGATAAAGGGTATTTTGCATTCCATCCATCAACTTTCTTCCCGGCAGCTACACTGACAGCATATGAAGATATAGATACCGTATGGCAGGGCGTCACAACAGCAGAAGACTTCTGTAAGACTGTGGCGGCAGAACTGGAAACTGAAATTGCAAACGGAGCGGTATGTCCGGTGGCAGAGCCGAAAGTGGAATAGAGATTAAGGGGAACAGAACCTAAAGAGCTATAGAATCTAAAATGGAAATAAGTGGATGGATGTCGCGGAGTCATTAAACTTAAGTGGCTGTACGATACAGCGGGGACTGAAATATGAAAGTAAGAAGAAAAAAGAAAGAGAAGAGAGTCAAGACGTTAACCTATCATCTGCTCTCATTGCCGGCGATATTTTTAAGCGGATTTGTGATTCTGATACCGGCATTCCAGACTATTTATTCAGCGTTCACGGACTGGAACGGGATTTCAGATGAGAAGATATGGATAGGATTACAGAATTTTAAAGAGTTATTCGCAGACTGGGTATTTTGGAAGGCTGCCGCAAACAACCTGAAATGGACGATTCTGTTTGTTACGGTGCCGGTCATTGTGGCGATGATTGCCGCAGTCATCATGACGAGATTTCACATAGGCAGCAAGTCCTTCCAGGTGATGTACTTAATACCGTATCTTCTGGCGCCTACGACCAACGCCATTATCTGGCTCAATATGATTTTCAGTCCTAACGGAGGACTCATTGGATTTATGCAGAAGCTGGGGTGGGAGATTACTTCCCCCCTGGCGGATATGGGAACAGCGCTTTTGGGTGTGGCGATGGTAGACATCTGGCATTACTGGGGATTCCTTACCGTCATCTATCTGGCAGCACTCAGGCAGACCCCTGAAGACCAGATTGAGGCGGCGGAAATAGAAAGCGCCAATGGATTTCAGACATTTATCTATGTGTATCTGCCCAATATTGCCCCCACAGTGCGGCTTATGTTTATCTTGATTGTGATATATTCCTTCTGCACATATGACTATATTTATCTGATGACGTCAGGAGGACCGGCGCATGCCACAGAAGTATTGAGCACTTACGCTTACACCATGGCATTTTCAGCATTTAAGTTTGGAAAGGCTGCGGCGGTTTCTCTTGTGATTGGTATATTTGGCTGTATCGCTGCCTTTTTCTATACGTGGTTCAGCAGAAAGGAGGCGCTGGATTGATGAAAAGAAAGAGAACCGGCAAAGCCCGGAGAAAGAAATGGTTTTGGGTGGCTGTAGTTGTGCTGGTGACTTTTGCAATCATATCCCTGTTTCCGCTGGTGCTTGTACTGTTGAACAGCGTAAAGACGCATGCGGAAATTTTGAAAAACCCTCTGTCATTCCCGGAAGCATTTCATTTTGAAAATTTCTCCTATACGTGGGAGGTCGGCAAATTCGGGGAAGGCTTTTTGAACAGTATCAAACTGACGGGCACGGCAATCATCACAGGAGTGGTAGCCTCCGCGACGATGGGATATGTGCTGGCGACCCGCAGAGTGAAGACATGGAAGGCGCTGACGCTGTATTTTATGCTCTGTACGACAGTTCCGCTGCAGATGTTCATGCTTCCTCTGTACAGTATGTTTGTAAAAACAAACATGATAGGAAATGTATATGCAGTTGGTGTTGCCATCGCCGCGTGGAATCTTCCTATGCCGATATTCCTGATGAGGACCTATTACCTGAAGGTTCCCTATGAGCTGGAGGAGGCGGCAAGGATTGACGGGGCAAGTACTTTCCAGGCGTTCCGAAAAGTCGTGATGCCGATTGTGTCACCGGGGCTTGTGACGGTGGCATGTATCGTGGGATTGTCTTCCTGGAATGAATATCTGTTGAGTACAACTCTGCTGCAGAGTGAGAAGAACTTTACTGCCACACTGAAATTTTTAAGTCTGAACGGAAGTTTTTCCAGAGACTACAGCGTCATCATGTCGGGTGCCGTGATTATGGTGGTACCGATGATTATCGTATTTTTGCTCCTCCAGAAGAGATTTGTGGAAGGAATGGCAGGAGGCGCGGTCAAAGGCTGATAAAAAAGTGGAAAGGAATGGTTTAATATGAGTGTCACAAAATATAGAGAGCAAATTTATGCGGGAGTATTAGGGAAAATCATCGGCGTGTACATGGGACGTCCGGTAGAGGGATGGTCCTATGAAGCGATAAACAGGGAACTGGGGCAGATTGATTATTATGTGTCCGAGAAAACCGGAGCGCCCTTTATTGTGCCGGACGATGATATTTCAGGGACCTTTGTCTTCTATAGGGCATTGGAGGACAACGGATATCCGGAAAATATTACAGCGGAACAGATTGGAGAGGCGTGGCTTAACTATGTCATAGAAGATAAAACCATTCTCTGGTGGGGCGGACTGGCAAGGTCAACAGAACATTCGGCGTATTTAAGATTGAAGCAGGGAATCAAACCACCGTACAGCGGTTCGGGAGAAAAGAATGGAATGATTATCGCGGAGCAGATTGGCTCCCAGATTTTCATTGACACCTGGGCCATGGTAAATCCGGGAAATCCTGACAGAGCGGCTCGCATGGCGAGAGAGGCGGCTGTAGTAAGTCATGCCGGGATTGCTGTAGAGTGCGCGGTGTATCTTGCCGCTATGGAGGCGATGGCATTTGAAGAGAAAGATTTGGACGTCCTGATTCAGTCCTGCCGGAAATATATTGCTGACAACGAATACGGAAAGCAATTAAACCAGCTTCTGGATGATGTGCTGGAACAGTGCGAAAAGGCAAGTGACTGGCATGAGGTCCGCCAGTGGATAGAGGACAATCACGACTATGAAGGATATATGGGCGGCTGTCCTATGGTGACGAATCATCTGGCTGTTATCATGGCGCTGAAGATGGGCGGAGACGACTTGAGAAAATGTGTATCTATCGCTGTTTCCGCCGGATGGGATACAGACTGCAACGGCGGAAACGTCGGCTGTCTGACGGCAATCCGTCTCGGACTTGCGAGCCTGAATGAGCAGGTGGATTTAAGGGGACCGGTGGCAGACCGGATGCTGGTGGTCAGCTCGGATGGCGGAGATGTCATTTTCGATGCAGTGCGTGAGAGCCGCAAGATTTTAAAGGCAGCGGCAGCGTTAAACGGCGAGACCGTGGAGATACCGTCCGAAAAATATGCCTTTGAGTATCCCGGTTCTGTACAGGGCTTCATGCTGCACAAACAATCTGTTTTTGAGCAGGCGGGGAAAAAAGTTTCCAATACACTGGAGACAGAGGGAAAACCCGGACTTGCCATTGACTATGAAGGAGTGTCAGGCTCGCTTACCGCAACGGTATCCGTGCAGACTTATGTGGACCCGGCGCCGAAGGCGGCTCCGGATACAAGCTATTTTGAAGTGTATGCAAGCCCGTCTCTCTACACAGGACAGACGGTGAGGGCAGTGATTGACTGTGACAATGAAAAGAATCCGGACTTTAGATTCTTTATTGCATACTATGACGGAAAAGACGAGATTGCTACGCAGGCAGCGGAGGAAATCCATACGTTACATAACGGGGAAAACATTCTCACCTGGACAGTGCCGGATACAAAGGGCAGAGCTGTTTACAAGCTGGGTTTTGAGTTCCTTTCAGAAACTAGATGTGACGGCAGAGTTGTCATCCGCTCCGTTGACTGGAAGGGCGCTCCGAAACGTTTCCATATGGGTCTTGCCAATGAACTGACACCGGGAATCAGTCCTTTTGTGACAAGGACAAAATGGATGATGGCGTTTATGAACAGTACAAAGCATACGGGTCCTGATTTCAAGGCGACATTTTCTATTTCACATCCGGAGGACAACGGCGTCATGAGCATCGGAGCAACAGATTGGACAGATTATTCTGTAGAATCCACCCTCCAGTTTGTCCACGCGAAACAGGCAGGTCTTGTGGCAAGGTCAAAAGGACACCGCAGATACTACGCGGCAGTACTCGGCGATGGAAAAGCATCCATTATTATGCGCAAGGCAGATGAAGTGACAGTATTGGCAGAGACAGAATTTGACTATACGCCCGGACATTGGTATGACTTGAAATTTGCTGTAAAAGGGACAGAGCTTATCATGTATATAGACGGAACAGAAATTGTGAAGTGCCAGGATGCGACTTACACATGCGGCGCGGCGGGATATGTGGTAAGTGAGGGCGCGTATGTAGCGAAATATTTCACGGTAGAGCAAAAGTAGCAGCGGGGTAAAAGGATGAAAAGTGATGAAATCCGTAACAAGGAAACGATAAAAGAGATGCAGAAGAGGTATCCCTATAAAGATAAAGTGCCTCCGAGAGGATTTTTCATCAATGGGCGTCCGGCGCTGACACAGATTGATACGGAAAAGGTGGGAGATTTTGTCATCGTGCTGGTCCGTGATGCGCTCTGCGCGTATGGAAAAGACCCTGCGGAGGTCGTAGCGGACCGCCTGACAGACGCGGAGCTGATAGGAAAATCGGGGATGTTTACTTCGTACAGCGGATGGTACAAAGGGGCGCATATTACCGCAGTCAGCGGGGGGAGCGGCGCCCCGGAGATGGAGATGATTTTATACGATTATCTTGAATTTACAGACGCCTCTACATTTATTCGCTTAGGAGGTTCCGGAGGATTTGGTGACGGCGTCCATCCCGGTGACATCGTCATTGCTTCCGGCGCGGTCCGGGATGAAGGAATGACAAAAGCGTACATCAACGCGGCGTATCCGGCGGTCAGCAGTTATGAAGTGGTATGTGCCATGACAGCGGCAGCGGAACAGTCGGGGCAGCCGTATCATGTGGGGATTACCGTGTCCTGTGACAGCGATTATGTGGGCGGGGGAAGACCCGGCGTAGGAGGATATCTGCAGCCCTGGAATATCGAGCACGCGGGAATCTATAACAGAGCCGGATGTCTCAACGGAGACAGAGAATCGTCCGCAGTCATTACACTGGCAGGTCTGTTTGGAAGACGCGGCGGTTCGGTGTGCTCGGTGTCTGATAATATGATTACCGGTGAGAGATTTGAGGCGGGAGTCGGACACAATTACGCGCTGGACATTGTGCTGGAAGGATGCGCGATACTGGATACCATGGATAAGCAGAAGGCAGGGAAGAAGTATTGGAATCCCCTGCTTGCGCAGGACAAATAAAAGGAACAAAAAAGATTTAAGCCTCTTACCATTTCCGATAAGAGGCTTAAAAAAACTTTTTCACGACCTATTTAGGATTCCCAAAATCACCGCTTGGTTATTGAAAACAAAAAAGAGATATGCTATATTAAAAGCGTAAAGAACAACCGCCTACAAGGTGGGTTAGCCTTACAATGTGAATAGAAAATCCACCCTCTGCTCAGCTAAAGTTTGGGGTGGTTTTTCTATGTGCAATTACTTACGTTACGCTGGTGCCGGTAAATTCTGCCGCCGTGATTGAAAAAGCGGAGGCTTTCTGCTATAATTTATAGCTATGTTGAACTCCTTGTAAGGAAGAAGTTCATAAAGCAAACAGCCGCATCCATTCATTATATGGAAGGGTGCAGACAAAATATAGAGAAAGGCAGAAAGCCGGTAAAATCAAGGCTTTCTGGACAGGTAAAAGATAAAATGAAATTAGGAATCGTGGGATTGCCAAATGTAGGAAAGAGCACGCTGTTCAATTCTCTGACGAAGGCGGGCGCGGAATCGGCGAACTATCCGTTCTGCACCATCGACCCCAATGTGGGAGTCGTGACCGTGCCGGACAAGCGTCTGGACGTGCTGGGCGAGATGTATCATACCAAGAAAATCATTCCGGCTGCCATTGAGTTTGTGGACATCGCGGGACTGGTAAAGGGCGCATCTAAGGGTGAAGGACTGGGGAACCAGTTTCTGGCGAATATCCGCGAGGTGGACGCCATCGTCCATGTTGTGCGCTGCTTTGAGGACAGCAACATCGTCCATGTGGACGGCAGCATCGACCCTCTGCGCGATATCGAGACCATCAATCTGGAACTGATTTTCTCGGATTTAGAGATTCTGGAGAGAAGGATTGCCAAGACCACGAAGCTGTCCCGCAATGACAAGACGGCTGCCAAGGAATTGGACCTTTTAAACCGGATAAAAGCACATCTTGAGGAAAATAAGATGGCGAAGAGCTTTTCCACGGACGATGAGGAGGAGCAGGAATGGCTGGCAGGATATAACCTGCTGACCGGAAAACCTGTGATTTTCGCGGCAAATGTGGCGGAGGATGACCTGGCAGATGACGGCGCCGAAAATGCGGGCGTGCAGGCAGTCAGAGAATACGCAAAAGAGGAGCAGTGCGAGGTCTTTGTCGTATGTGCGCAGATTGAGCAGGAGATTGCAGAGCTGGATGACGATGAAAAGAAGATGTTTCTGGAGGATTTGGGATTAGAAGAGTCAGGACTGGAGAAACTCATTAAGGCGAGCTATCACCTCCTGGGGCTCATCAGCTATTTGACAGCAGGAGAGCCGGAAGTGCGCGCCTGGACGATAAAGAAGGGGACAAAAGCACCCCAGGCAGCGGGGAAGATTCACTCTGATTTTGAGAGAGGATTTATCCGCGCGGAAATTGTAAGCTACGATGACCTGATGGACTGCGGTACCTATGCGGCAGCGCGGGAAAAGGGTCTGGTGAGACTGGAAGGCAAGGACTATGTGGTACAGGACGGCGATATCATTTTATTCCGCTTCAATGTGTAGAACCCACGGCATAAAGAGAGCAAAAACATACAGAACAGTCAGCATATGAGAAGCAAAAGCAGTGAGAAGGGAGCATAAGGATGCATTATGACATCAGTTTTCCCCATCTGGGAATCCACCTGGGGCATGTGGGAAAGAGCGTTACCATTTTCGGGTTTGAGATTGCATATTATGGTATCATCATAGGTTTGGCAATCCTGCTGGGATTTGTCATCGCCACAGCAGAGGCGAAACGGACAAGACAGAATCCGGAGGACTATCTGGATATGGGAATCATCGGGGTGATTGTCTCCATCATCGGAGCGCGCCTCTACTATGTCGCCTTCTCATGGGATATGTATAAAGACAATCTTCTGGATATCTTCAACCTGCGGGCAGGCGGACTTGCCATCTACGGAGGTGTCATCGGAGCGGTCGTCAGCGTCATTGTTCTGGCAAAGGTCAAACACCTGTCAGGTCCTCAGATTTTTGATACAGTAGCGCTGGCTATCTTAAACGGGCAGATGATAGGCAGGTGGGGAAACTTTTTCAACCGGGAGGCGTTCGGGGGATATACGGACAGTTTATTTGCCATGCGGCTTCCGCTGGATGCGGTGAGAGCGTCCGACGTGACGGAACAGATGCGGGAGAATATAGAGAGGGTGAACGGTGTCAGCTACATTCAGGTGCACCCCACGTTTCTCTATGAGTCGCTCTGGTGCATGGTACTGCTGATTATCCTTTTTGCCTACAGGAAACACAAAAAATATGAGGGCGAGCTCTTCCTTCTCTATCTGTTCGGGTACGGGCTGGGGAGAGTCTGGATAGAGGGGCTGCGCACGGACCAGCTATTGATACCGGGCATTGGTTTTCCGGTATCCCAGCTTCTGGCGGGACTGCTTGTCATCGGGACCGGAGCGGCGCTTGTGTACCTGCGCAAAAACCATAAGCGTATGCCGTTTTTGAAGAGCGGGAAAAAATATGAGCCCATGCCGGAGAAGATTGAGGGAAAGAAGCCGCCAAAGGCGAAGGATAAGATTTTTAAATTCAAAGAGAAATAGGACAAAAACTCTGTGAACTGCCAAAGGAGCAAAAACGGCAGCGCACAGAGTTTTTTCTTTAATGGGGGTGTAAATCCGGCTTGAGTATTAGGAAGGGATTCGATATAATAAAAAGGAAAATGCAAGCGCTCTGTGAGCAGCGGCAAGGCACAGCTTTCCGGTTAAGGCAGTGCCGAATTTGTTATAAAAGCAGAGTCGGTTAAGAAGAGGTAAATGAACATGTATTGTGAAAACTGCGGAGCGGAAATAAAAGAAAATGCCAGGTTCTGTCCGAAGTGCGGGCACAGAGTGGCAGGACAAAAGGAAAGTGAGCAAAAGACGGCATACCGGGAGCAGACAAATTATAGCGGACAGAAATCTAAGAGAGCGCCCAAGACTCCCGGGGGCAAGCGCGGGAAAGTGAAAAAATGGGTATTCATCCTTCCGGCAGTCCTCGTACTCGTGATTGCGGCAGTGATTGCAGGCGTCCTGATTTTTAGAGGGCGGCAGGTGAAAGAGCAGTATGAGAGTGCCTGTGAGGAGGGAAACAGATATCTGGAGGAGATGGACTACGAGAAGGCAAAAGCTTCCTACCTCGAAGCCATCGATATCGCGCCGAAAGAAAAAGAGGCTTATGAAAAGCTGGCGGAAGTCTATCTTCAAACAGATGAAGTGGAAGAAGCCCGCGGCATCATACAGGAAGGACTCAAAAAAGTGCCCTCCGGGGACAGTCAGGAGCTCCAGAAAAAAGAGGATGAGTACAGCACGCTGGAAGAATATACGTGGGAAGAAGAGCCGGCTGTGGAGGCAGATGATATCTATTATCTGAAAGATTTTGATTATATGTCATATTCAGTAAATGAGCAGGATATGCAGAAATTATCCGCATACGCGGTTATCGAAAAAGATGACAGGCTTGGACTTATCAAAAACGATGGCACTCTGGTAACGGATATAAAGTATGAGAGAATTTCCGTTCTCACAGATGTGCTTCTCGGCAATTCCTACCTGCTGGTTCCTGCCGGATATGACGATGGTTCCTATGGCTGGGAGGAAGAAAAGGTTTATCTGGATGAGGCAGAGGGAAAAATAAAGCCCTTTGTTGTTGAGACAGGTACAGATTTGGGCGGGCTGGAAGGAATTTTTTACTACTGTGACGGACTGCATAATATTAAAGAGGCTGCGCCTGACTCCGGCTATCAGGGGGAACTGCCGTCTGCGGAGGCGATACCGGTCAAAGAGTCAGACTCTCTTTGTACAAATAGTAACTATATATGGACTTGGGTGTACGAACTGCCTGGGAAATACGCGGTATATAAAGATGGCGAACTGGTGACTGATTTTATTTACGACAACTGCGGTTCCCTCTCCAGTGGACTGATGGCGGTGGAGCAGAACGGAAAATGGGGGTATATTGATTCGGATGGGAAGTTGGTGATTCCGATGGAATATGATGCCTCCTGGAAGCAGTACACGCCTGAAGGGGAAGCGGGACAGGATGGTTACTGTTATGCGGCGACGGAAGGCTATGTGACGCTTGTAAAAGACGGCGTCTGGGAGATGCGGAATACGGAAGGAGATTTGGTGATTTCTCCCGGCATCTTTGAAGAAATCCGTCCAGTCTATGAAGGCAAATGCTGGGTGAAACGAAACGGAAGCTGGGGAATCCTGACACTGGGGGATGCCGAAGAGACGGAAGATACGCAGGACGATGAGGACGAGACTACAGAGGAAGTTACTTCGGAGATGTACTATAACCTGTACGGTCCTCTGGTGGACAGTGCGTACCAGAGCTATGGGCAATATATGTTGTATTGGATTTATGATATTGATAAAGATGGTGTGAAAGAGCTTTTGCTCCAGAACGGAACCTGTGAAGCGGATTACATGTATCAGGTTTACACCATCCGGGATGGCACAAGCTTCTATTTGGGTGAAATTTCCGGTTTTCATACCGGATTTTACGCGGATGAGAACGGAGGGACAGAAGATTACATCATCCGGCTCGTGGGGCATATGGGATATGAGAGTCTTTACCATGTGTACATCGAAGACGACCAGGTGATGGAAGAATTGATTTCCGAAAGAGAACTGGGACCCACGGAGGATTATTATTCCAATCCCTATCTGATACCTTATGCATCGGTTACAGATAAGAGTATGCTTAAGTAAGCGAAAGAATAAAGGAGGAAAAAGAGATGTTTTGTGAACATTGCGGAACAAAAATGGAAGAGGACGAAAAGTTTTGCCCCAATTGTGGAAGAAAAGTAGAGGCGGAAGAGTCCGGAAATATGACCGGACGGCAGGCAGAGCGGGCAGGTGCGCCTAATCAACAGCCATACTATGGAGAAATGCAGGACCAGGCATTTGCCTATGAAGAGCAAAATGGCGGTGACGGCAGAAAGAAGAAAAAGACAGGGCTTATCGTTGGTGTGATTTTGGCGATTGTCATCATACTTGTTATATCGGGAGCCGCGACTATATTTTTGCTCAAAAAGAGCCAGGATACCAAGGAGGCGGAAGCTCAGAAGCAGGAGGAAATTGACAGGGAAAAGGAAGAAGAGAAAGAGACAGAGAAAGAAAAAGATTCACAAAAAGAAGAGGAAGAACAGGCAGCGCAGGACGAAGAAGAGGACATGCAGGAGGAAAAAGAACTGCCGGAACAGACAGAAGTGCCGGGGATTGCTACGGGGCTTGTAAAGGACGGCGAGGAAATCTATATGGCAGACTTTAATGTGTCCGCTTCCTCTACCTTGAAAGAGAGCGGCTATGACTATAATGCGAAGAATCTTATGGATGTGGATGCTTCCACCTGCTGGGCGGATGGTGTTTCCGGTGACGGGACAAACGAAAATTTCCTCTTTACCAGCAGTGAGGAACAGACTGTGAGCGGGCTTGCTGTCCTGCCGGGCTTCTGTGTGAGCAGTGACCTGTATTATAAAAATGCCGCGCCGGAAACAATCCGAATCGAGTTTGCCGATGAAGTCAAAGAGTATTCCTTCTCTAGCCAGGAGCTTTCCTATAATGAGGCAGACCCGCTGGGCGGGATGGTTTACATCGACTTTGGACAGGAAGTGAAGCTTGACGAGTGCAAAGTAACCATCCTCGGAGTGCGGGACGGGAATAAATACGATGACTGCTGTATTACGGAGATGTTTTTGTACAAATAACGGGACGTAAGGTATGAAATGTCAAAATTGTGGAATGGAAAATGAAGAGGGCGCAAAATTCTGCGGCGGCTGTGGAAGCAGGCTGGAAAGCGGAGCAATCCATAAGGAACCATCCGGCGCAGAAGCTGACAAAAGCGAGGGCAGTTCTGTGCCGCGGAAAGCTGAGAAAGAAAAGCAGAAAAAGAGTAAAAGATGGATTTGGATTCTCTGTGCTGTGATTCTGCTGCTTATCTGTACGGCAATCGGTGTCTTTATCGGCTACAGGCAGGTAAAAGAAAAGCAGTATCAGTCCTCTGTGGAGGAGGGAAACCGCTATCTGGAAGAATTGGATTACGAAAATGCGGAGGCGTCCTATCTGGAAGCGATATCCATTGAGCCGAAGAAAAAAGAGCCTTATGTAAAACTGACAGACATATATCTTGTGACAGGTGAGAAGGAAAAGGCGGAAGAAATCATAGCGGAGGCAAAAGAGTCGCTTCCGAAAGAAGAGCAGAAGGAATTTGAGGAGAAAGAGACTGAGATAGAGCATCTTCAGTCCTATACCTGGGTAGTAGAGCCGCAAATTGAGGCGGAGGATATCTATTATGTGAAGGACAATGATTATGCGCAAGGCTCTCTGAATGAACTGAACCGGCAGTATACATCGGAATATGCGGTAATCCGGGATGAAGAAGGATTGTGTCTGATTGGGATGGATGGGGAAATCCTTTCTGACATGAGGTTTGACGCGATTGATTCAGTGGGCGGTCGGTATGAGCTGTGGCTGGATGAGCCGGTGTATGAGGAAAAACTGGGAGAGGAATGTGCAGTATACCTTCTGCAGGAGGACGAAATCGTCCCCACATTTACTGGCGTGGGCGGCGGAGCGCAGACGGATGCCTTCTATTACAGTCAAGATACCCTTTACAGCATATGGGATAACACTACGATGACATGGTGCCAGAGAGACAGAGAATCTCTTGTGATTCCAGTGCAGGAGTCTCAGACTGTATGCGATATCCGACAGTCTGCCTATGAGTTTTTAGACCGGATTTCCTGGTGGAGCGACTTGGATGGGAAATACGCTGTCTGCGCCAATGAGAAGCTGGTCACGGACTTCGTCTATGACCTGTGCGGGGCAGAGGCGGATGGACTGCTGGCAGTGAAGCAGGACGGGAAAATCGGCTATATCAACAGTGAGGGAAAAACTGTGATTCCTTTGGAGTATGACAGCAGTTGGGAAGCGTATTACCCCTACGGCGGGGAGGAGGAACCCTTTGCCTACGCAGTGTCGGAAGGCTGTGTTCCTCTAGTGAAAGACGGCATGTGGGAGATGCGTGATACCGAAGGCAATCTGGTCATTTATCCGGGAGCTTTCGAGGCAATCCGACCGCTCTGTGACGGGAAATGCTGGGTGAAGAAGAACGGAAAATGGGGCGTTATCGCTCTGGAAGGAGAGACTTTGCAGAGCGAAAAAGACACAGCGGCTGATGAAGAAAAAGTCACCATAGATACACAGAAAGCGGCAGAGGAGATTTGCGGGAATGTAAAAGCACAGTTTGGCGAGGCTGCCGGGGAAGAATTCCTTTCCTGTCAGGCAACAGAGATGACGCAATTTCCGGCAAGCGCAATGGGATTTGTCAGTCATTGCCTTGTCGATATTGATGGAGACGGCACAGAAGAATTGCTGGTGACTTACATCAATCCTAACAATTCCGGAATGTATCAGCAGTTTTACCGCTATCAAAATGGCGGTTATGAACTTGTAAATGAAATGAAACTGACAGATGTGGACTGCTTTTCGCAGGTGACAGCCTATCTGTTTTACAATGAAACTGCGGGTACATGGCAGGTTTTCTGCTCCAACAATACGGTGGGGAGCTACACAGGAAGCTGGGGCTTTACCGCAAGGCTGTTCAGCCTGGGCGATATCCTGAATCTGGAGGGCGAGTGGGAATGGAATAATGCTGTATATTCCCACGAGGATTCTGAGCAGATAGCGGCGGACCTGCAGGCGAGCGGAGTTACCTACCTGGAGGCGGGGAATTTAAGTTTCGGTCAGTATGATGGACAGAAGCAGACCTTGCTGGGAAAGACCGATATCCGGGTGGAAGGCAGCGTGCCTACTATGTATTCCGTTTTCCTGTCTGTATACAATGAGGAACAACTCCAGAATTTTTAAGAAAATTTGACTGGAATCCGAAAAACGAAAATAAGAAATCCACGATTTCTGTGATGCAGAGACCGTGGATTTTTCGTTTTACAGGAAATTCTTCTAAATTTCCTGTAAAATGAAAAGCTCTTTGTGCGGGGCGCAAAATGTCCGGGAGACATTTGCTCCGCCTTTTTGTGTTTGCCGCTCACAGGTTTATCGGATTTATTAACGGCGCTGTACAGGGGATATTTTACAGATAAACAGGAGATATTAAAAAGAGAAGATTGCCGTACAGATAAAAAACGTAAATCTCCTGGAGGTATAAATATAGCATGCTATTTAAAAAATGCCAGAAAAATCCGCTTATATGTATATGGATAATCATCCTTTTTGGCGGCGCTGCCCTGTGTGTTTACCAGTGCATTACAGAGAGGAAGTCTTCGTCTGACGAACTGTCCTGTGCTGTGGTGATGACTGTCTGCGAAGAAAAAACAGCGCAGGAGATAGAGAGGGAAGTGACCGAACCTGTGGAGGAGGCGGTGTCAGCTCTTCCCGGTATCCAAAAAGTAAAGTCGGTATCCGGGGAGGGGCTTTCTGCAGTCAAGCTGCAATTTTTGGAAGGTACGGATGTGGACGAGAGGCTGCCGGAGATAAGGGAAAGTCTGGCGGGGATAGAAGACAACCTGCCGGAGGGAGCAGACCGACCGGTGGTTTTGAATATGGATGCAGAAAAGTCCCCGGCGATGATTCTGGCAGTGACTCAAGCGGGGAATGATACCGCGAAAACGGCAGAGATGCTAAAGGAGGATGTGGTGCCAAAACTGAAACGTATCGAAGGGGTGGCGTATGTACATTTATCCGGATATGCTCAGGAAACAATAGAGATTACCCTCCATCCGGAAAAGATAGAGGCGGAGTATGCCCGTATACAGGGAGAGCTGAAAGCACAGGAAGAAGAAGCCAAAAAGCAGCTGGAGGAGGCGCTGAAGGAGGCGGAAAAAGCGGGCATAGAAAAATCGGAAGAAGGAGGAGATTCGGGAAACGAGGATGGGGCGGACAGAGAGGCGGAATCCGGCAGTGCGGCAGTTTTGGCAGAACTTCAGGTACGGGAATGTGAACTGAAACTTTTGGAAATTCAGTTGTCGCAGGCAGAAATGACCCTTAATGTGAAACAGCAGGAGAAGGAAGATGAACAGGCAGAACTGGATACACTGCAGGCGCAGGAGGAGACTTTACAGGAAACCTATGAAAACCTGTGCAGACAGATAGAAGAAACCGAGAGCCCGGAGGCGGCAACGCTCGCAAATTGGCAGGATGAGAGAGCGGAGTTGGAAGAAAAACTGCAGAAGATTGAACAGTACGAGCAGGAGACGGCACGTATTGGCGGCGCCCTTCTGCAGATTGAGGCACAAAAGGACAGCCTGGAGACGGCAGTATACAAGCAGAGTGAAGCCATGGAAAAGGTTGGGGAAATGCGTCTCGGACTGGAGGAAGGGACAAAGGACAAGGATGAGGTGTCACAGGAATTAGAACGCCTTAATCTGGAGGAGATACAGCAGACGGCAGGCACTGTTATAGAAGCGGCGGGAACGCCGGACCAGGATTTCACAGAGGAGGAATCCATTCCGCTGACACCAAAGCAAGTGGAGGATATTCTCACAGCACAGAATTTTAGCAGAACTTTTGCGACTGAGGGCGAGATAACACTGACAAAAGATGCCAAGGCGGACAGCGAAGAAAGAGAGAAAACAGAAGATACAAGAATTTGGGTGGGAGGAGAGATTCAGACCATCCGGGACTTGGAAGAGCTGCCTATGGCGGTGACAGAAGAAGCAGGGACCGTTCGTCTGTCAGATGTGGCAGACATTCGCGTAGTCCGCAAGGAGGAAAACATTGCCAGCTTGAACGGAAAAAGCTGCGTTCTGTTGAGTGTCGCGAAAAAGTGCGGGTACGGCGAAGGAAAAGTTTCCACGCAGGTGATGGATGAACTAAAGAAGCTAGAAAAGGACCATTCCGGCGTGAAGTGCGTGACACTATTTGACAGCAGTGAAGAGATGAAACGTGTGGCAGTAATACGCAGGGGGAACCTCCTTTGGGGAGTGGGAGCGGCAGGACTGGGAGTGCTGATGGTCAGAGCAGCGGCAGGTGGCTTTTCAGGGCGCGCAAGACGAACGATTTGCGGTCCCCTTGGAAAACCGTGGATACGGACAAATTTCCGGGAACGAAAAAGCCGGGAGATGGCGCTGTATTTTATGGCAGGTGCTCTGCTGTTCCTGGCAGAAGGCGCAGTGTTTCTGGGGCGGGAAAGCGATTCTGCCATCAAAGAGGGAACACCGTTTGATTTGACCTTAAAAATAAAAGAGGAAGAGGGAGAAGAGACGACAGTTTCAGCACAGGACTTGGCGGAAAGATATTTTTATAAGGCTGGGACTTTTGATAAACAGGACATTTTCGTAAGTATTAGCGGAGAGGAGGAAGCTGAACTGAAAATGGCGGCAAGTGCTGTGGAAACCTGCTTAAAACAGGTGGAAAACCTGGAGAATATTTCCTGTTTCCCAAAAGGAGCGGAGCGGCAATCTACCATAACCGTAAACAAAGAGGAGGCAATGCAGTATGGATTGACGGTGGAAGAAGTAAGCCAGCTCCTGGGAGAGCAGATGGGAGATGTCAGCGAAGTGCAGACAAAACTGTCCTTAAAGGAAGGCGAGTATCCGGTCTGCATAAAAGAAGCAGAGCTTCAAAGCGGGGAAGTAAAAAACATAGAAGAGATAAATTTGCCGGTAAAACAGCAGGATGGCAGTACGGCAGAAATCCCGCTGAGGGAGATTGCGGATGTAGAAGAAACGTATGTATTTTCCGAAATATACAGGGAAAATGGCAGAAGGATGATTTGGGTAACAGCGGATGTTAAAGATGGAGCAAAAAGCAAGGTGATAGAGCAGGTAGAGAATGAACTGGAGAGCTGTGAACTGCCGGACGGATATGAAATCAGCGTGAATCTGACAGACAAAAAGCGGTAAGCCAATCGAAAATGTCGTGTGTGCTCTTGTACAGGGAGGGCAGCAAAAAAAGGAAGCCTCCTTACGCTGGGGCTTCCTTTGGCTTGGACGTGCGCCTGCTTATTTGCAGTAATCCGGTAATTGGAATCTCACAGCAGCCCGCTTATCTGGATTTTGCAGCAGTCCAGTAATGGAGTTTTATAGTACTCTGATTATTTGAATTTCACGGCAGTTCCGTATGCCATGACTTCCGCAGCGCCCTGTGCGATGGAGCTGGTGGCGAAGCGCATCGCTACGATTGCATCAGCGCCAATCCGCACTGCGTCCTCAACCATCCGGTCATAGGCGATATCACGCGCCTGATTCATCATCTCCACATAAGACTTCATCTCACCGCCCACCAGGTTCTTAAAAGAGCTGCCGATATCCCGACCGATATTTTTACACTGGATTGTACTTCCCTTGACAAGTCCGATTACCTGATAATCCTGCCCGGGAATCTTTTCCGTAGTAACTACTAACATAAGCAAAACCTCCTTGTATGATATGATTTTTAATTATAGCACATGGAGAGGTGCTGTGTATACAATGGAAGAGGTTTACTGAAAGAATCAGGCTGCAGTTTGGCTCGCGTCATTTATGCTTCGGTCTACCAGATATGGAGTACATGCTGCATGCCAAGGCTCACCAGTGTGATACCCACCCAGCAGCAAAATCCGGTGAAGATGGGTTTCCCTCCGGTGCGCACGAGTTTGATAATATTCGTGTTCAAGCCGATGGCAGCCATCGCCATGACAATGAGAAATTTACTTAATTCTTTCAGCGGCGCTGTGACTTCGGCGGGGAGCTGAAATACAGTGGTGACGATGCTGGCGGCAATAAAAAACAGTACAAAGAACGGAAAAGATTTCTTCAGACTGAAGGAAGATTCTTTTCTGTTTTTTTCTTTTCTGCCCCGGTAGAGTGCCAGAACAAGGGTGATGGGGATGATGGCAAGAGTTCTTGTCATCTTGACAATGGCGGCGGATTCCAGGGTGTGGCTGGCATGGAGACCATCCCAGGCGGTGGCTGCCGCTGTCACCGAGGAGGTGTCGTTGATGGCAGTTCCGGCGAACATCCCGAACCCTTCATTGCTTAAGTGCAGGATTCCCCCGAGGGTTGGAAAAATCAGAGCGGCCAGGACGTTAAAGAGGAAGATGACAGAGATAGACTGAGCCACTTCCTCGTCCGAAGCGTCGATGACCGGCGCGGTGGCGGCAATGGCGCTGCCTCCGCAGATGGAGGAACCTACGCCCACGAGGATAGCGTTATTGGGTTTTAACCGCAGTGCCTTATATAAGAGGAAGGCGATGACAAGGGAAGTCGTGATGGTGGACAAAATGATAGGGAGCGACTGTTTCCCTTTGGCGAGTATTTCCGTGAGGTTCATGCCAAATCCTAAGAATACAACGGCTGCCTGAAGGATTTTTTTGGAAGTAAAGGTGATTCCCGCTGTAAAAGCCTCTTTCTTTTGCAGAAGCAAGGTGAGCACCATTCCAATCAGGATAGCGAAGACGGGACCGCCTACGACAGGTACAGCCTGTCCGAAAAACCATGCGGGTACAGAGATTGCGAGGCAGAGAAGCAATCCGGCGCCATTTGTTTTTATAAAATTCATGATAGATTCCTCCGTTTCAATTTTCTTGACTGGAAAATAATAACATAAAAAATTAATAAAATATAATTATATATATTTATTTTACGATAAATATATGTTATGATAGGTTGCAGGGAGTAGTTAATATAAAGCTGAAGTTTCAGCACTATGTAAAAATGCGGGCTGCCTGAACGTGCAAGCCCGCATTTATTCACCAGTGTACTGTAGGATTGACTTTCGGCATAATAGCGCAGTACGCCGGGGTACTGGAATCTTTGGCGTGTCGAATAAGGACATTTTAAGAATAAAGAAGGGGTTATCATGCTGGATTTTCGTATGGAGACATTTCTGACAGTCTGTCAGTGCATGAATTTTACCAGAGCATCGGAAGAACTGCATATCACGCAGCCTGCGGTTTCGCAGCATATCCATTTTCTGGAGAAGTATTACCGGACTAAGCTGTTTCGGTATGAGGGGAAGAAATTAAGGCTGACCAGCGCAGGTGAGCTGCTGCGCAATGCTTCGCTGACGATGAAGCATGACGAGCTGTCTCTGCAGAATGAGATGCAGCGGGAAGGGGAAGAATTAAAAGAGATACGCTTCGGAGCCACGAGGACAGTGGGCGATGCCCTGATGGGGAAGCTTTTGAAGAATTATCTGTCCCGGTACCCGGATGCGTTGATACACATGGAAGTGGAAAATACCAGCGCTCTGCTGGAGAGGCTTGACGAGGGGAAGATAGATTTTGCTCTCGTGGAGGGCTTTTTTAAGAAGAGTGAGTATGATTACCTCCCGTTTTCAACGGAGAACTATGTGCTGGTATGCGCAGGCGGATACCGCTTTTCAAAGGAGCCGGAGCGGGTGGAAGACCTGTTCGGTGAGCGGCTGCTGCTGCGGGAGCAGGGGTCCGGTACGAGGGAGGTACTGGAGAGATTTTTAAATTCCCAGAACTATAGTCTGGATGATTTTAAGCAGTCCATGGAAGTGGGAAGCCTTCAGACGATTAAGGAGTTGACAAAATCCGGGTGCGGTATTACATTTTTATATGAGGTTGCAGTCAGGGAAGAACTGGAAAATGGCGAGCTGCACAAGATTGTGCTCAAGGATTTCCAGGTGTCCCACGAGTTTACGTTTATCTGGAGGCGGGGAAGCATCTACGCGGAGCGCTACCGTGAGATATTCCGCAGACTTTCAGAGAAGTAAGGCTGCAACGAGATTAGAGAAAGGAAAGTGACGGTTTCATGTTACAGGTAGAACATTTATCATATGAAGTTTTAGAAGAAGGCCGCCAGTCGGAGATACTTTCTGATGTCAGCTTTACCGTTCGGGACGGGGAGATGCTCGTCATCACAGGACCGAACGGAGGAGGGAAGTCCACGCTGGCTAAGGTTTTGATGGGTGTCAACAAGGAGACATCGGGAAAGATTTATCTGGACGGGGAGGATATCACAGATTACTCGGTGGACGAGAGAGCGAAGGCGGGGATTGGCTTTGCCTTCCAGCAGCCGCCGCGCTTTAAGGGAATGACAGTGAGGAGGCTCTTGTCCCTGGCAGCGGGCAGGACACTGGATGAAAAGACATGCTGCGACTTATTGAGCAGCGTAGGCTTATGCGCGCGGGAATATATTGACCGTGAAGCGGATGCAACGCTTTCCGGCGGGGAGATGAAGCGGATTGAGATTGCGACAGTGCTGGCAAAGCATCACGCTCTGTGCATCTTTGATGAGCCGGAAGCGGGGATTGATTTGTGGAGCTTCTCCATGCTTATCAAGCGGTTTGAGCAGATTCACAAGGAGAAGAAGGAGAGCCTGATTCTGATTTCCCACCAGGAGCGTATCATTGAGATGGCAGACCGCATCATGGTGATTTCTGACGGGAAACTGAAGTCTATCGGCACGGCGGAGGAGATTATGCCCAGCCTTTTCGGTTCTGAGTTAGATTCCTGTGAATGCCGCAGACAAAAAGGAGGGGAACTCTATGGAGCTTAATAAAGTAACGCAGGATGTACTGAATGTAATAGATTCCTATGGATTTAAGCAGGAGGGCGCTTACAACCTCCGTCTCGATGGCATGGCAGTGTGCCACGGAGACAGCAGACATATCCACATCGTAAAAAAAGAGGACAAGCCGGGGATTGATATCCACATCAGCGGGGAGACAAAGGACGAGCAGGTGCATATTCCGGTGGTGATGTCTAAAGAAGGCGTGGATGTAGTCTACAATGATTTCTATGTGGAGGATGGCGCGGATGTGACCATCGTTGCCGGATGCGGTATCCACGGGGAAGGATGCAGCGAGACGAGGCACGACGGTATCCATACATTCCACATCGGGAAAGATGCCAATGTCAAATATGTGGAAAATCACTATGCGGAAGGGAACGGCACGGGAAAGAAAGTACTCAACCCGGTGACGAAGATATATGTGGGAGAAAATTCTGTGTTTACGCTGGAGACATCCCAGATTAAGGGCGTCGATTCTACGGAGAGAGAGACGTATATTGAGCTGGCGGAGAACGCAAAGCTTTTCGTGACGGAGAAGCTGATGACCCACGAGGACCAGAGTGCCATATCCAATATGGATGTGCAGCTTACCGGGGAGAACAGTTCCGCGAGAATTGTATCCCGTTCTGTTGCGAAAGGGACTTCCAGACAGGTCTTCCATCCGAAGGCGATTGGAAACAATCTCTGTCATGCCCATGTACAGTGCGATTCCATCATCATGGATGAGGCGGAAATCAGTTCTATCCCTGAGATTAACGCCAGACATGTGGACGCGCAGATTGTCCACGAGGCGGCGATTGGAAGGATTAATGACGAGCAGCTCACCAAACTGCGCACCTTTGGACTCAGCGAGGAAGAGGCGGAAGCGGTCATCATCGAGAACTTCCTGAAATAGAATAAGAAAAAAAGAGGGTGTCACTTCATCGTGAGCATATCATCTGCTCTGACGATTTTGTGACACCCTCGCCTTGTCTTACGGGGCGCTGTTTCGTTTTTGGAGTGAATCTGTGGTTGACCGCGAATTAAAGGCGATTCTTCACGTTTGAAGATTTCTATTTACAGACATCTACCCATTCCTTAGCCTCCGCATATTTTTCCATCTCCTCACAGGTCAGTTCCACTGCGGAGTTTGCGCTGCCAGCGGCGGGAAATACGGTGTCAAACCGTTTCAGGGAGACATCGAGATAAGTTTCTGTTGCAGCAGGATTGGCGAAAGGGCAGACGCCGCCGATGGCATGTCCCGTATAGGTTTCCACATCTTCCGGAGAGACCATCCTCGCCTTAAATCCAAAGAAATTTTTGAATTTACTGTTGTCAATCTTCATATCACCTGCCGTCACCACCAGGAATGCCCCGTCTTTCTCCTTTGTGTAGAAAGAGAGGGTCTTGGCGATGCGTGCCGGTTCTACTCCTGCGGCTTTGGCGGCGAGTTCTACAGTAGCACTGGATTCTGGAAACTCTAATATTTCTTTTTCTATATTGTGATTGCTAAAATAATCTTTTACTAACTGTATAGACATAATAGTTCCTTCCTTCTTTTTGATATTTTCTGTATATAAAATGCTGTCCCTGCACATTGACTTTACCATATCGACTTTGGCATATCCGCCTGCTGGCTGAGCTGCTCTGAAGCGGAAAGACAGTGCTGCTCTCCCTATTATAACAGTGGAGGCGGCGCATGGCAATCATTACAGCTTGCGTCCAATAAATGCCGGCAGAGAGAAGATTATCAGCGGTTTGCAGACTTTACAGCGGTTTTCAATTGTGCTAATATAATACACGGATGTGTCCGGCAAAAGTTTATGAGTTTCGGATATATCTGACAGAAGTTTTCCCGGGCGGGGAGCGCCGTCTGGGTTTTTACTGTACTGCGTACGAGGTACGAAAATAACCTGCGAGGGAATCCGTGTTCCGGAGTGAGAGGATACCAGTGAGTATCGACCGTTATTTCAGGAGGTTAATATGAGAAACATCAACGTGAAAAAGCTCGCGTTAGCGGGCATCCTTGTAGCTGTCGGTATTGTTTGTTCTCCGCTGTCTATTCCGGTAGGAGCGTCAAAATGTGCGCCAATCCAGCATTTTATCAATATACTGGGCGGCGTGTTCTTAGGACCGGGATATGCGGTTGGCATGGCGTTTGTCACCAGTCTTTTGCGAAACCTGATGGGAACAGGAACACTGCTTGCATTTCCTGGTTCCATGTGCGGCGCATTTCTGTGCGGTATGCTTTACAAATATGGGAAGCACCTGCCATATGCCTATCTGGGAGAACTGTTTGGTACATCTGTCATCGGCGGACTTTTGAGTTACCCGATAGCAGTGCTTCTGATGGGAAGTGAGAGCGCGGTATTCGGCTTTGTCATCCCCTTCTTTGTGTCCAGCTGCGGCGGTACGATTCTGGCGGCAGTACTTGTGACTGCGATGAAGAAGATGAAGGTGCTGGATATCTATCTGGGGAATTTGAAGTACGAATAAAGAAAATCTGAAGACAAAAGGGGAGCTTGCACGCAAGCAGGCTGAGAGTAGGCTGAAGTGCCTAGACCCGAAACCTGATTTGGATAATGCCAACGAAGGGAGAATATATGCGCAGCGTACGGGCGGGTATACCTTCTTGGTGTGCCTGCTTTTTCAATGTATAGGAAACGCAGGCACATAGGGGAAAGGAGAGGATTTAAGATGATGAGAGACTGTATGGAACAGGTGAAGAAAACAGTGCCGTTGGTGCATAATATCACGAACTACGTCACAGTCAATGACGTGGCAAATATGCTGCTGGCATGCGGGGGCAGCCCGATTATGTCGGACGAGGCGGAGGATGTGGAGGATATCACATCTATCTGCGGGGGATTGAATATCAATATCGGAACCCTGCACAAGACCAGTATAGAGGGAATGTTTAAGGCGGGGAAGAAAGCCAATGAGCTGGGACATCCTGTCCTGCTTGACCCGGTGGGCGCGGGAGCCAGTGCGCTTCGGACCAATACAGCGCTTAAGCTGATGAAGGAACTTCATCTGAGCGTAATCCGGGGAAATATTTCCGAGATTAAGACGCTGGCGAAGGGCAGCGGCACCACAAAAGGCGTGGATGCCGACACAGCGGATGCTGTGACGGAGGAAAATCTTCAGGAAGCGGTCGCTTTTGTGAAGGCGTTTTCTAAGGAGTGCGGCTGTATCATCGCGGTGACAGGCGCTATTGATTTGGTGACAGATGGGAATAAGTGCTATGTCATCCGCAACGGGCGTGCGGAGATGGGACGTATCACAGGAACCGGCTGTCAGCTTTCCGGTATGATGACGGCATACCTGGTGGCGAACCCGGAGAGTCCACTGGAAGCGGCGGCAACGGCTGTCTGCGTGATGGGGCTGGCAGGAGAGATTGGCTTTGCGAGGATGCAGGAGGGGGATGGAAATTCCACATACCGCAACCGCATCATCGATGCCGTCTATAACATGACGGAAGAAGAACTGGAAAGGGGGGCGCGCTATGAAGTGCTCTAAAGAAAATCTGCTTTTGTACGCTGTGACGGACAGAAGATGGCTGAAAGACAAGACATTGTATCAGCAGGTGGAAGAGGCAATCAAAGGCGGGGTGACCTTCATTCAGCTCCGGGAGAAGAATCTCGATGAGGAGGCGTTTCTGAAAGAAGCGGAAGAAATCAAGGAACTCTGCCGCAAACATCAGGTTCCCTTTGTCATCAACGACAATGTGGAGATTGCCGCAAAAGTCGGGGCTGACGGTGTGCATGTGGGACAGAGTGACATGGAGGCTCTGGACGTAAGAGCGAAGCTGGGAGACGACAAAATTATCGGTGTGTCCGCGCAGACTGTGGAACAGGCGCTTAAGGCACAGGAACACGGCGCAGATTATCTGGGCGTGGGCGCGGTGTTTGCCACAGGCTCCAAGGCAGATGCCGTGGAGGTGGACCACAAGGTGCTCAAGGAAATCTGTGAGGCGGTGGATATTCCTGTTATCGCCATTGGGGGAATCAGTGAGGAAAACGTGCTGGAACTCAAAGGCAGCGGAATCTGCGGAATCGCGGTCATCAGCGCGATTTTCGCCAAACCGGATGTGAAAGAGGCCGCCAAAGGGCTTCGCAGGCTGACAGAAGAGATGGTAAAAGCAGAGTAGTTTACGAAAACAGTGGTATGTAAACAGCAGCTTAATTTATGAAAATGACGATATGCAAAAGCAGCTTTGAAGCTTATGTATATCGGAAGCAGAAAGCAGGAAAACAATGATAAAGGGCGTTATATTTGATGTGGATGGAACTCTTCTCAATTCTATGCCAATCTGGGAAAATCTTGGGGAATTGTATTTAAAAAAACTGGGAATCGAGGCGGAGAACGGGCTGGGGAGCATCCTTTTTGCCATGAGTATGGAGGAGGCAGCCGCCTACCTGATTGAGACATATGGTCTGTCCCTTGGTGTGACAGATGTGGTGGAAGGTCTTGCCCGGCAGGTGGAGGAATTTTACGCGGAGAAGGTTCCGTTAAAAGAAGGAGTGCGGCAATATCTGCAGGAGTTTCGAGAGCGCGGGATACCGATGGTCATCGCCACGTCCGGGGACCGGAAAAATGCACAGGCCGCGTTAAAGAGGCTGAAAGTGCTCTCTTATTTCGATGGAATCTTCACCTGCTCGGAGATAGGCAGCGGAAAGTCTCAGCCTGATATTTATCTGACAGCGATGCTCAAGATGGATACAGAGCCTGAAAACACCTGGGTTTTCGAGGACGCCCTGCATGCCATACAGACAGCGAAAAGAGCCGGATTTAAGACGGTCGCTGTCTATGACAGGGCAAATGATAAAAATCTCGCGCAAATCTGGAAAACGGCGGATATTTATCTGCCGGAGTTTACAGATTTTGAACTGTTCTGCAAACGAGCAGAGAATGTATCATAATCATAAGCGGCAGACCGGGGGCACCACTTTCTGTCGCTATATAAAATTAATGCGTAATGAAAAAAGGCTTCGGATAGAGAAACAATACGACATCTGAGAGCCGGGAAAGAGAGGAAAGTAAGATGAGAACAGCATTAACAATCGCCGGAAGTGATTCCAGCGGAGGCGCCGGTATCCAGGCAGATATCAAGACAATGACCGCCAACGGCGTGTTTGCCATGAGTGCGGTGACAGCTCTGACTGCGCAGAATACAACCGGCGTAACAGGAATTATGGAAGCAACACCAGAGTTTTTAAAGCAACAATTAGATTGCGTATTTACGGATATCCGTCCGGATGCAGTGAAGATTGGAATGGTATCTTCTGCGAGACTGATTCGCGCGATTGCGGAAAAATTGAAGGAATTTAAGGCGTCCAATATCGTGGTTGACCCGGTTATGGTGGCGACCAGCGGCGCGAAACTTATCAGTGACGATGCGGTACAGGTCCTAAAGGAAGAATTGTTCGGGCTTGCGGATATTCTGACGCCCAATATCCCAGAGGCGGAAGTCCTCTCCGGGATGGACATAAAGACAGAGGAAGACATGGCGGAGGCGGCAGAGAAGATTGGCAGTCTCTATCACTGTGCTGTCCTCTTAAAAGGCGGGCACCAGTTAAATGACGCCAATGACCTGCTCTACCGTGACGGAGACTGCCGCTGGTTTTACGGAAAGCGTATCGACAACCCCAACACTCACGGGACAGGCTGTACGTTGTCCAGCGCCATTGCCTCCAATCTGGCAAAGGGATTTTCCATGGATGAATCGGTTGAGAGAGCCAAGGCGTACATTTCCGGAGCGTTGTCTGCCATGCTTGATTTGGGAAAAGGCAGCGGTCCTATGCATCACGGATTCGCCATCACCGGGGAATACATCAAAGAAGCAGAAGCAGCAGGGGAGGCGGAATAAATTATGGCTAAGAGAAAGACCTCGATATTTGAAAACGGACTTATCTGGTTCGGTGCCGGTGTCTCTATCGCGGAAATCCTCACCGGGACATATTTTGCGTCTCTCGGATTTGGCAAAGGGATTCTGGCAATCGTACTGGGACATGTAATTGGCTGTATCATGATGTTCCTGGCGGGACTCATAGGCGCCAGAACCGGGAAGAGCGCCATGGAGACCGTGAAGATGAGCTTCGGGCAGAAGGGCGGTCTTCTGTTTTCTGTCCTCAATGTGCTGCAGCTCGTGGGCTGGACGGCAATCATGATATATGACGGGGCGCTGGCGGCAAACGGCGTCATCAAGACCGGAGCCTGGGTGTGGTGCCTTGTGATTGGGGCGCTTATCATCCTCTGGATTGCGGTGGGCGTCACCAACCTCGGAAAAATCAATACCATCGCCATGGCAGCCTTATTTATTCTGACGTTAGTCCTGTGCAAGGTTATTTTCTTTGACGGCGGCGCAGTCTCCATAAGCGGCGAGGGGATGACATTCGGGGCAGCGGTGGAGCTGTCTGTGGCAATGCCTTTATCCTGGCTGCCTGTCATCAGCGACTATACGAGAGAAGCGGAAAAGCCGGTGAAAGCGACAGCGGTCAGTGTTATCGTGTATGGACTTGTGAGCTGCTGGATGTACATCATCGGCATGGGAGCGGCAATCTATACAGGGGAAGCAGATATTGCCGCCATCATGGTGAAGGCAGGTCTCGGCATTGTGGGACTTCTGATTATCATTTTCTCGACAGTGACGACCACATTCCTGGATGCTTACTCTGCGGGAGTCTCCAGTGAATCTATCGTCTCGAAGCTCAAAGGAAGCCATGTGGGAATTGCGGCGACTGTGGTGGGAACCATAGCGGCAATCCTTTTCCCCATGGATGATATCACGGATTTCCTGTATCTCATCGGTTCCGTGTTCGCTCCTATGATAGCGGTACAGATTACAGATACGTTTCTTTTGAAAAAGGACCGGTCAGATGTAAGCGCAAGCTGGGTGAACCTGATTGTATGGCTCATCGGATTTATCCTCTACCGTTTCCTTATGCACATCGATATCCCTGTGGGCAACACACTGCCCGACATGGCAGCCACGATTTTACTGTGCCTTGCGGCAAATGCGCTTGTGCGCAACCAAAAAGCGGCATGATTTTCTCCAAACGCAACCGCAGTTTGCTTGTGTTTACATCCTGCTTTTCTTATAATCGGAGAGGATGAAACCTATCCGCAGCATCGGTGTGCGGCAAGCGGATAGGCTCTTGCACACCGATGTTGTTAATCGGAAGGAAAAACAGGATTAAGAAAGGCAGGATTGAAAAAATGAGTTTTGGAGAGAATTTACAATTCTATAGAAAAGAAAAAAATATGACACAGGAGCAGTTGGCGGAACAGCTCGGCGTCTCGCGTCAGACGGTATCGAAGTGGGAGGCAAATACTTCTTACCCGGAAATGGAAAAGATACTGCAGCTCTGTGAACTGTTCTCCTGTTCTATGGATACACTTTTAAGAGGAGAAGCGAAGCAGCAGACCGAGGAGGACACGGCGGGCTATGACAGGCATATGAATCAGTTTTGCCTGCGAATCATCCTTGGAATTGAACTGGCAGTCTGCGCAGGCGTAGGAAATCTGGCATGTGAAGCCTTCCGTCTGCCGGAGTACATATCCACACTGGCAGCGCTTCTGTTCTTTATTGCGGGAGGTCTGGTGCTCGTAGCAACAGGGATACAGCACAGCCAGTTTAAAGAAAAGCATCCCCAGATTCGTCCTTTTTATAAGGAAGCAAAGATAGAGGCGTTCGAGAGCCGTTTTCCCTTTCTTATCACGGGAGGCATCGGTGTCATCCTGGCAGGGGGCGTCTTTGCGGTCATCGGCGAGGAGGTTCCGGCGCCGTCATTTTGCACGGCAGAGATTTATAACGTCATCGTTCTTATGTTTGCTGCTGTGGGAGCGGGAATCCTCATCTATGCGGGCATGCAGAAATCCAAATATAATATTGAGAATTATAATAAAGAGAACAGACCGCAAAAAGAAGCCAGTCGGAAAGACCGCCTGATTGGAATGTGGTGCGGATGTATCATGATTTTCGCAACGATTGTGTTTCTTTTGATGGGATTTTTGTTTCGGATGTGGGAGATATGCTGGATTGTCTTTGTGATTGGCGGTATGCTCTGCGGGGTTGTCACAGTCATTATAAATGGAGCTATCGATGAATAAGTTGTAGTAATTAGCAAAAAAGATTGTAACTTGCGGGAAGATTCGCTATGATGTATATAATGCCGATTTATGAACGGCATGTCCGGCTTCTGAAGGAAGGATAAAAAGAGAGAAAGAAGAGAGGAAGGTAGAATCATGGACGGTTCAGTTTTTATCGGGACATGGTGGTCGCTGGTGCCGCCGCTTCTCGCAATCATTCTTGCATTTGTCACAAAGGAGGTGTACAGTTCGCTCTTTGTAGGCGTTGCTGTGGGAGCGCTGTTATACACGGGATTTGACCCGTGGAATACGTTTGTCGCCTTCTTTGATATCATGAAGGAAAATATGAATCTAAATATCCTGATTTTTGATGTTCTGTTAGGCATGATAATTGTGCTTATGGCGAAGTCAGGAGGCTCGTCGGCTTACGGCAACTGGGCGGGCAAAAAGATTAAGACAAAGAAGAGCGCCCTTTTGGCGACCACAGGATTGGGCATTCTGATTTTTGTTGATGATTATTTCAACTGTCTGACGGTGGGCTCGGTTATGCGCCCGGTGACAGACCGCTATAAAGTATCCAGAGCAAAACTGGCATATATCATAGATGCCACGGCAGCTCCGATATGTATCATCGCGCCGATTTCGAGCTGGGCGGCAGCTGTCAACTCCTATGTGCCGGAGGATGCGGGAATCACAGGATTCCAGTTGTTCCTGCGCACGATTCCCTACAATCTGTATGCGCTTTTGACGATTGCTATGGTACTGTTTATCATTATCAGCGGGTTCGATTTCGGTCTGATGAAAAAGCATGAGGAAAACGCCGCGAAAGGTGATTTGTTTACAAGCGGAGCGGAGGAATTTGAGAAGATTGAGGAAGAGGACGGCTCTAAGAATGGAAAAGTCATGGATTTGGTACTCCCGGTGGCGGTCCTCATCGTATCAGCGGTGGGAGCTATGATTTATACTGGTTTCCAGGGCGGGGCTACGGATATCGTGACAGCCTTTGCAAACTGCGATTCTGAGACAAGCCTGATTTTTGCCACCATGGTGACAGTGCTTTTCATGTTCGTTTTATACATGCCGAGAAAAGTTATCACATTTAAAGGCTTTATGGACAGCTTTGTGGAAGGGTTCAAGCTGATGATTCCGGCAGTGGCAATCCTGATTTTTGCCTGGTCCTTGAAAGGTGTGGGCGATGCTCTGGGTATTGCGGATTTTGTGGGAGACCTGGTGGGAAATAACGCGCATGCCAGCGTTTTCGTTCCGGTTATCATGTTTGCTGTGGCAATCTTTCTGTCTTTCTCCACCGGAACATCCTGGGGAACATTTGCCATCCTTGTGCCAATCGTTGTGGCGATGTTCTCGGATGCTGCCAACATGGAAATGATGATTATTGCGGTATCCGCTGTTCTGGCAGGCGCGGTGTGCGGAGACCATGTATCCCCTATTTCGGACACAACGGTCATGTCCTCAGCGGGTGCGCAGAGCAACCATATCAATCACGTCTCCACACAGATGCAGTACGCGGCAGTCGTGGCGGGTGTCTGCCTGGTGGGCTATGTGATTGCGGGAGTTGTGAAAATATGGTGGGTAACTCTCGGTCTCAGTCTGATACTCCTGCTCGCGGTGCTGACGGGAATGAAAATTGTCCTGTCCCGCTCCAATAAGGCGGCACATGATTAAGATAAAGGCGCCCTACATTGACCAGAGCGTAAAATACCCGACAGGATGTGAGAGTGTCTCTGCTGTCATGCTGCTTCAGTTTTTGGGATACGATATCACAGTGGATACATTTATCCGGGACTATCTGGAGTGCCGGGATTTTGCAGAGAGAGCGGGGGAGCTGTACGGACCCGACCCGCGCAGGTATTTCTGTGGCAGTCCCTATGATGAGGAATCCTTTGGCTGCTACGCCCCGGTCATATGCCGGGCACTTCAGAACGTGTTTGGCTCCGACTACAGGGCAGTGGATGAGACGAAGAAACCAGTGGAATATCTGATAAAGACTTACATAGATAAGGGTATGCCGGTCATCTTCTGGGCGTGTATCAATATGCGGGAGCCTGTCACAGGTCCTGTGTGGAAGCTTGAGGATACGGGAGATAACTTCACCTGGATATCCAATGAGCATTGTATGCTGCTGGTGGGCTACGACGAGGAAGGATATTACTTTAACGACCCCTACGAAAATAACGGAGTCGTACGATATGAAAAAGAATTGGTGAAAAAACGGCACGCCGCGCAGCATATGCAGGCGGTCGGGGTGGAAATCCTGTAAACAAAAGAAAACCCGGAGCTCTGTCTTTCGTGCAAGAGGAATCTCCTCTGACGAGTCATGAAAAACAGAGTCTCCGGGTGTTTTTTTAGGACGCAGCCGCGCTTCGGTGCGAGCATGTATGAAACAACTCCTTTTTACAGAAGCTGTATCCCGTTATCGAGTGCGGTCTCCATAATCTCATCCGGCCAGATGGAAGAGTGAACCTCTCCGATGTGGGCTTTGCGCAGGTAGTACATACAGATACGGGACTGACCGATGCCGCCGCCTACGGTGTATGGAAGTTCACCGTTTAAGAGCGCCTTCTGGAAGGGCAGGGAAGCGCGGTCCTCACATCCCGCCAGCCTCAGCTGCTTGTTAAGAGAGCCTTCGTCCACGCGGATACCCATGGAGGAGAGCTCCAGCCCGATATCCAGAACCGGGTAGTAGACAATGATGTCACCGTTCAATTCCCAGTCATCATAGTCCGGGGCGCGTCCATCGTGCTTTTCGCCGGAAGCGAGTTCCTTGCCAATCTGCGAGATGAAGACGGCTCCCTTCGCCTTGGCGATACGGTGCTCTCTCTCCTTGGGAGTGTTGTCCGGGAACATATCTTCCAACTCCTGGGAGGTGATGAAGAAAATGTCATCCGGAAGCCAGGGCTCTATATAGTTATAACGCCTGGAGATATATTCCTCCGTATCTTTGAGGGCGCTGTACACCTTGCGCACGGTATATTCCAGTGTCTCCATATTGCGCTCCTCTTTGGAAATGATTTTTTCCCAGTCCCACTGGTCCACATAGAGAGAGTGGATGTTATCGGTATCTTCGTCGCGGCGGATGGCGGTCATATCTGTGTAAAGCCCTTCGCCGGAGTGGAAGTCATAGTGTTTCAGCGCGTAACGTTTCCATTTTGCAAGGGAATGGACAACCTCGGCAGACGCATCGCCCTGTTCTTTGATTCCGAAAGCGACCGGGCGTTCCACACCGTTGAGATTATCATTCATACCGGATTCCGGTTTTACAAATAAAGGCGCGGAAACACGGGTCAGATGGAGTGATTTCGCGAGCGCCCGTTCAAAATGGTCTTTGATTTCTTTGATTGCCACTTCCGTCTCACGGATGGTGAGGGGAGAGCGGTATCCCTTGGGGATGATAAGTTGTTCCATAAAAAGCAGCTCCTTTGATTTATTCTGTCTTCAGATAAGGGAAGCTCATCTGACATAAAACGCCGTTGTGCGGGAAGCAATGTTCCGAGACGACGCTACTTTCCTATTTTAATGTGAGAAGTACGGGAAGTCAACCGCAGATAGAGAAGAAAATGGTTATACGAAGATTTATGGTTGCTGTTCGCAGGTATCTGTGAACAGTAACAATCTATGCGGTTGAGGCGGAAGAGATGTCTAATAAAAGACATGACAGATAAAAAAGATAGCAAAAGATTATTAACAGAAAATATCAAACAAATTAAAAATAAAACTAAAAATTTATTGACAAAATGCAAGATGTGTAGTAAGATTAACTTAACAAAAAGAAGAAAACAATTATTATCCGGCTGAAATATAAAACGGAAAGTTCATGGAGAAATTATCATAATGACGAGAAAGTTATGAGAGAAGTAAAATCCATGAAGAATAAAATTTCCGTTTATCCATTAGCAGGAAATCTAAGAAAAGGAGGTACGGACCACCAGCAACGTAAATTAAAAAATCAAAGCAAAAAAAGAAAAAGAGGTAAAGACCAATGATAGAAATATCAGTATAAGAGCGGGTGTTAATCAAAGTCGATTGGCATCCGCTCTTATCATGTGGAAAAAATGAAGGGATTATGCGTAAAAAATAGAGGGAATTGTTGTCGAAACGAAAAAAAATTGGTAGAATGGTTTCGGACGCATGAAAGCGGCAGGGGAGAAGCGACATGGCAAAATCTTGCAATCAGAAAGCAAAGATACTCTATCTCATGAAGATATTCCTGGAGGAGACGGACGAGGAGCACCCTTTATCCAGAAAGGAATTGGAGGAGCGTTTGGCAAAGTACGGAATCCACGCGGAGAGAAAGAGTCTTTACAATGATATGGAGACCCTGAAGACTTTTGGGCTGGATATTCTGTACAAGAAGGAGCGCCCGGAGGGGTACTATCTAGGCGAACATGAATTTGAACTGGCAGAGTTAAAGCTTTTGGTGGATGCAGTACAGTCTTCGAGATTTATTACTGAAAAGAAATCCAGCGCACTGATTCGCAAGATTGAAGGATTGACCAGCAGACATGAGGCAAAACAGCTGCAGCGGCAGGTGGTCGTGGCAGACCGCATCAAGTCGATGAACGAGAGCATTTTTTACAATGTGGATAAGCTGCATATGGCAATCGCTTCCAACCAGCAGATTCTCTTTAGGTATTTCGAATGGACGGTGAAGAAAGAAATCCGGCTGAAAAAAGACGGCAGACCTTATCAGGTGAGTCCCTGGGCGCTGACCTGGGATGATGAGAACTACTATCTGATAGGGTATGATATGGAGGCGGAGCTTCTGAAGCATTTCCGCGTGGACAAAATGCTGGATATCCGGGTCTTTGACGAGCCAAGGGGAGGGCAGGAAGAGTTTTCACGCTTTGATGTTGCCAGTTACACAAGAAAGACCTTCGGTATGTTCGGAGGCGACGAAAAAACAGTGAGGCTGCGCTTTGAAAACCGTTTTGTGGGCGTTGTTCTGGACCGTTTCGGCAAGGATGTACAAATCTGGAAGGACGGGGAGTCACATTTCACAGTGCGGGTGCAGGTAGCAGTCAGCGCACCGTTTTTCGGATGGCTCACAGGGCTGGGCAAAGGTGTGAAGATACTTTCACCTGATGACGTGGCGGAAGAATACTGTCTTCTGCTTCGGGAACTGGCGGGGGCCTATGGGGAAGAAGAAAAATAAGAATAAGGGACAAAGGAGTAAAAGAAAGAATGGATTGGAATACGGTTGTAAACATGGTTCGGGAATCAGGACTTGAGGTTCTCGTGTACGGAGAGCAGGGGAGGAGTCTTGAGACAGTAGATTTTGTGTTTTATGGTATCATGATAGCGATTGGGCTTCTCTGGTGTTTTCTGGGAGTGAAGCTGATACGTTTCTGGTCCGCGCTGATAGGCTTATGCATCGGTCTTGGCGTGGGGACTGCCGCCGGAGAACTACTGGGGCTTGATACAATGGTTTCCCTCGGCGCGGGAGCTGTACTGGGAATTATCCTGCTTGTGCTGTGCGCGCGGTTCTATCGATTCGGCGCGTTTGTGACTGTCCTGGTGGTCGGAAGCCTGAGCACAATGTATCTGTTAAATCCGCAGGATTTGATTTTCTTAGGTATCTGCGGAGCAGTGGGGCTTGTCTTGGCTTTGCTTTCCATCAAATTCACGGAGGTTATTACTATCATTGTCACGGCAGTTTTCGGTGCGCTTACAGCGGAGGGCGCTGCCGCGTTTTTGCTGCCGATACAGGGAAGTTTCGTGGAAATTATCATCGGCGCGGTGCTGGGCGCTGTCGGTGTGCTGATTCAGCTCCTTCTGGAGTCTAAGAAGAGAAAGAAACAGAGCCTGAAAAAAGCGGCGGAAATCCGCGATACCCATTCCACAGCAAACGAGGTGGAAAGAGCGAGAGCGATGATGGAGAACCTGGATAAACTTCCGGATGAAGAAGAGCAGTCTGAGAAAAAGCCATCTGACGATGAAGAGGAAGATGACGACATTACATATATCGAATAAAAAATATAGGAGATAAAAAGTAAAGTCCGTTTTATGACACACCTGCTTTGATATGATGGATGTAAGGAAATGATTCATTTCAAAGGAAGGTGTGTTTTTATGTATATCAAAAAATCTGTGCTAACAAAAATTGTTCTCTTTCTGGGTGCTTTCGCTCTGATGCTGCTCATGGTTATGTACAGCTTTACGGAAACGAAAATTCCGGGTATCTTCTATATTCTGGCGTGGGGAGGAAGCATTTTTCTGACTCTGCGCGGTGTCTCAAAAATCGAGAGACATGCGTGAGATATTTTGACTCCTGTCTTTGTCGGTTGCCTGCTTTTTCAGAAAGTTGTATAATAATTTCATAAACATAAGAAGCTAATGAAAAGACAACAGAGGCAAAGGAGGCTTACGGATGAAGATTGATATGCACTGCCATGTGAAGGAAGGTTCTATTGACAGTAAGGTAAGCTTGGATGAATATATCACGATTTTAAAGCAAAAAGGATTTCAGGGAATGGTCATCACAGACCACAACACCTACAAGGGATACCGTTACTGGAAGGAGAACATCAAGGGAAAGAAGCATACGGATTTTGTGGTGCTCAAAGGAATTGAATACGATACAAGGGATGCGGGACATATCCTGGTCATCATGCCGGAGGGTGTGAAGATGCGTGTCCTGGAGATGAGAGGGATGCCGCTTGCCACCCTGATAGATTTGGTACACAGAAACGGCGGAGTGTTGGGACCAGCGCATCCGTGCGGGGAAAAATACATGAGTTTTATGAACACGAAGCGCTTCTACAAATCACCGGAGATTGTCAAGCGGTTCGATTTCGTGGAGGCATACAATTGCTGTGAGTCGAAGGAATCCAATGCGGGCGCCGCTAAGCTGGCGGCAAAATACTCGAAAGTGACAGTGGGCGGCAGCGATTCCCACAAGGCAGACTGCGTGGGACGGGCTTATACGATTCTGCCGGAGCCTGTAACCTGCGAGACAGATCTGATTTCCATGATTCACAAGAAGACGCATTTTGAAGTGGGAGGAATCCCCTATGAGAAGACAACGAAAGAGAAGATTGGCAAGGTCAACAAGGTGCTGGTCTATTCCTTCTGGCTGTACAATAAAGGCGGCGAGCTGGTGAAACGGCGCGGGCGCAACGGCAAGATGGAGGAGGAGAATCCCTTCGACCCCATTGACCCGGTTGAAATGTATTACCGTTTCTGAAAACAGATTCGCGTACTCTGTGGGGACACTGCGTACAGAATCTACGGGGTGTCGTCTAAAAGCGCGCTGTTCTTTGTGCGGTAGAGGCGCGGCGGCATGCCGAACTTTCTCTTGAACAGGCGGGTAAAGTAGGACAGATTGTCAAACCCCACGGCGGAGGAAATTTCCAGCACGGACAAGGAGGACGCGGTGAGCAGTCTGGCGGCGATGGAGAGGCGGTAGGTGTTCAGGTATTCGGTGAACCCGCTTCCCATGTGTGTTTTGAAGAATTTCATAAAATGAGATTTGCTGTAATAGGTCAGCTTCGCCATGTCTTCAATAGAAATCGGTTCCTGATAATGGTCCTCCACGTATTTTAATATAAGCTTGATTTTTTCCAGAGATTTCGTGTCGGTCTTCGATGCGGAATCTCTGTTTTTCTGATGGGATATCAGCAGAAAAAGGAGCTGGAATAAAAAGCCCTTTAAGGCGAGCTGGTATCCTTCCGGCTGCTTCTCACAGAGTGCGTCAATACTGCGGATATAGTCCGCTGCCTGCAGATAGCAGGGCAGGGAAGGGGTCAAAAATGTCTCGGAGAGAATCGTTCCCTCCATGAAAGGACGGATAAACTGCGATGAGCAAAGGTCAGGACCCTGTGCGGTGAGCAGGGTGGGCATAAAGAGGATGTTCTCATATTCCATGATATTTTCTCCATCCTGCTCTATGGAATGAAGTCTGCCGGGCAGAATGAGGACAATATCTCCCGCGTTGACGTTCTGCCGCTTAAAATCCACAGAGACAATGCCTCTGCCCCTTTTGATGACAATGAGTTCCATCTCTTCATGCCAGTGCAGAGGAACATGGGTAAAGTCCAGAGGGATGGAGCACAGATACGTATTGTACGGGAAATCAGAGGCGGTATGCGCTTTCGTCTCGTGATAATTTTGATATTCATTCAGATTCATGGAAAATACGGCTCCTTTCGCATGAGTACTGCCGGCTTGCTTCATCGGGAGGCTTCTGCCCCTGTCGCATTTATCGGGCAAAGCCCGCCATCCCGAAGGGAATGTGTTACGGTATGTCTTTTAAGGTATAACTATAGAGTACGTTGCAAAACGAAAAATGTCAATCGCCGGGTTACCGTTCACAGGTATCTGTGAACAGTAGCGTCAGTGTACAAGGGGCAATACGCCTCAAACCGCGTAATATCGGCGATTTT
>OGQQ01000025.1_pt1 | contig 144205 bp, 139 predicted proteins | sample 1553281 | NCBI WGS metagenome assembly OGQQ01 (sample SAMEA2579937, study PRJEB22360) | human gut metagenome | biome: human gut; feature: human-associated habitat; material: faeces | place: Denmark | collected 2008/2010 | reverse complement strand
GCTGCTGCCGCGAACAGCGAGAATTATGAAGAGGCGGCGAAGCTTCGGGATGATATCGCGGCAATAGAAAGGGAGGTGTGCCCGCATGAACATTAATTTAGAGAAATACAGCCAGAGGGCGCTCCAGATTTTCCAGGCTGCACTGCAGTTTGCGGAGTATATGGGACACGGATTTCTGGGGAGTGAGCATCTGCTCTGGGCTTTGTCAAAGGATAAGAGCAGTGTGGGGAAAATTCTCAGAAATTTCGGGATGACAAGTAAGCTGACGGAAGAGTATCTGCGGCGGTATGACAGTGATGCGGCGGCGAGCGGAGGCGCCAGGGCAATCCAGGTTTCGGAGGAAGCGGCGAAGGTGCTGGAGGCTGCTGAGAGACGCGCGGACATGAGAAAGCATGAGAAGACAGAGCCGGAAGATTTGCTCTGGGCGATGACCGGGATGGAGGAGAGCGCGGCATTCCAGCTGCTCGCCTCTCTGGATGTGGAACCGCTGTCTGTCAGGAATGAGCTGGAAAATCATCCTGCAAAGCTGCGGGCAGCAAAGGTGAAAACAGGCGGCAATCTGCCCGTCAGTGAACATCATTTCGGACAGGGAAATGTCGAGGATGAGGAAGAGGATATTTATGGAGATGAGGAGGAAGCCGGGGAACAGACGGCAAGTATGCTGGAGCGCTTTGGCAGAGATATGACTCAGAGAGCGCGGGAAGGCGGATATGACCCGGTGATTGGGAGGGAAGAGCTCGTGGAGCGGATGATTCAGGTGCTCTCCCGGCGTACGAAGAATAATCCGGTGCTGATAGGGGAACCGGGAGTAGGAAAGACCGCGGTGGCGGAAGGTCTCGCTCAGCGGATAGCAGACGGGCTGGTCCCGGAGAATTTAAAGGAGAAGCGTCTGATTTCTCTGGATTTGCCGGGGATGCTGGCGGGAACGAGGTTCCGTGGAGATTTCGAGGAGCGTATGAAGAATTTCCTGGAGGAATCAGAGTCTGCCGGGGATGTGATTTTATTCCTGGATGAACTGCACACAATCATGGGCGCAGGCTCCGGGTCAAATGATACGATGGATGCGGCAAATATTCTAAAACCTGTACTTGCCCGCGGCGGGCTGCAGGTGATTGGCGCCACCACGCGCAAGGAATACTGTCAGCATGTTGAGAAGGATGCGGCATTTGAGCGGCGTTTCCAGCCGTTGTCCGTGGAAGAGCCGGATGTGAAGAGCGCAGTGGAGATTTTGAGAGGACTGAAGAAGCAGTATGAGGAGTTCCACGGACTCACGATTACAGATGAGGCAATCCGCGCTGCAGTGGAACTGTCAGACCGCTATATATCTGACCGTTTTCTGCCGGATAAAGCCATCGACCTGATGGATGAAGCGGCGGCGAAAATCCGCGCGAAACTTCTGACAGCGCCTTCGTTTCTGAAAGAGCTGGAGGAGGAAATTGCAGAGACAGACAAGGAGAAAAAGGCAGCAGCGGATGCCCAGGAGTATGAGAGAGCCGCTGTTTTGAGAGACAGGCAGAAGGCTCTGAAACAAGAGTTAGAAGAAAAGAAGGAAACGTGGAAGTATACACAGGGTACTTGTGTGGAGGCGGAAGACATTGCAAAGGTGGTGTCGGGATGGACAGACATTCCGGTCACTATGCTGACGGAAGATGAGAATAAGAGACTCCGTTCTCTGGAAGAGATTCTGCACAAGCGGGTCATCGGTCAGGAGGAAGCGGTGTCGGCGGTTGCGAAGGCGGTACGGCGGGGACGAACAGATGTGGCGGACCCGGAGCGCCCGGTCGGTTCCTTCCTGTTCTTAGGACCTACGGGGGTAGGAAAGACCGAACTTTGCCGGGCACTGGCGGAAGTGATGTTCCAGGATGAAAAGGCGATTATCCGTCTGGATATGTCAGAGTATATGGAATCGCACACTGTCTCTAAACTGATTGGTTCTCCGCCGGGATATGTGGGCTATGACGAGGGCGGTCAGCTCACCGAGCAGGTGAGGCAGAAGCCCTACAGCATTGTCCTTTTTGACGAGATTGAAAAAGCTCACCCGGATGTGTGGAACTCCCTGCTCCAGATACTGGATGACGGGCGTCTGACCGATGCCCAGGGAAGGACAGTAAGCTTTAAAAATACCATTGTTGTTATGACATCTAATGTAGGTGCGCGGGATATCCTCGGAAAGAAGACGCTGGGATTCACCACAGAGACAGGGGAGGACAGGAGAAGGGAAAGTGATATTCACAGCCGTGTCATGGAAGAATTAAAGCGTACCTTCCGCCCGGAATTTTTAAACCGTTTGGATGAGATTATTGTTTTCCACCAGCTCAGCAAAGCGGAGGTGCGGGAGATTGCAGTCAGTCTGACCGAGAAATTTACAGAGAGGCTTAAGAACAAAGGAATTTACTTGAAGGTGGATGACAGCGCTATCGATGCGCTGGTAGAGAAGGGATATGACCCGGTCTACGGGGCAAGACCGCTGCGACGCGCTATCCAGTCCTCGCTGCAGAACATTGTGGCAGATAAGATACTGGAGGAAGGCTTTGACAGAAACAGCCGGATGACGGCGGAGAGTAAAGACGGAGAAATCAAAATCCGTGTGAGAAAGAGGAGAAAAGTAAAAGAAGAAACAAAAGTGGGCGTTTCGGTATAAGGGGATGACAGCACACGGTTTAGCGCCGCGGGCTGCGCATGAAAGGTGGGGAGGCTGCTTTAGCAGTCCTCCCCGCAAATCATTTCCAGCCTGCACAAGCCGCTTCCTGTAACCTGCAGCCTGCGTTCGCTGGTTTCCAGATAAATTCTCGTGGTAAATACGAGTTCACCGTCATTTACAAAAATTTCCGCTATGGAACTGTCAAGCAGCACCAGCAGCTTTTCTACAGATTTTTCGGTGCGTCCGATTCTATAATCTCTGCCGCCGCCGCAGCGCATAGGGGTTCCCTGACGATTTCTGACGCTATCGCCTCATAGCGTTTTCTTTTTTCCGTATCCATTCTGATACCTCCATATTTTTGTGAATTACAGCATGCTGCACGTCCCCGCGGTATGGACAACTGAAGTTTTTGTTGTCCTTGTAATTACAATTATACTGGAATATACTAGAGATAGTATAGACAAATGTTGCTTTACTATATAGTTTTGTTGGATGTCTTTTAAAACGGAGGAAACGTTATGAAGGATTATATTTTTTCCAATGATTTTTCTAAAAATCTGGACGCCATGATTTATACGTGCGGATATGAGACATGTGCTCCATCTCATAGCTACGGACCTGTAGCTCGCAGCGGATACCTGATACATTACATTTTGAGCGGAAAAGGGATTTACAAGACAGACGGACATATCTACCAGCTCGCCGAAGGAGATGCCTTTTTAATTCGTCCGAATACCCTGATTTATTATGAGGCGGATAAATATCATCCGTGGACTTACACCTGGATAGGATTTCAGGGAGTAAAAATAGAAACGTATCTGCGGCGCACTTCTCTTTTTGAGACACCGTGTTTTCATTACGGAAAGGATGACCGTGTTCGTCTGTGCCACGAAAAAATGTTTGAGGCATACCGCCTGCCGGAAAACCGAGATTTGATGATGAACAGTATTCTTTATGAATATCTGTATCTGCTGGCAAGTAAATTTCCGAGGAATTATATTCCCGCCCACGAAAAGAAAGTATCCTATGTGGAGGAGGCGCTGCGCTATATTGAAAGTAATTACGCGCATACGGTCAATATTCAGCTCATTGCCGACAGCTTGAATATTGAGCGCACGCATCTCTACCGTCTGTTCAAGGATATCACCGGGTCTTCGCCGCAGGAATACCTGCTTGATTACCGTATCCGAAGGGCATGTACGCTTCTCAAAGAGACGAACCTGACGATAAGCGATATAGCCCGCTCGGTAGGGTATGATGATTCGATGTATTTTTCGCGCCTTTTTAAGCAGCGCAAAAAGAAGACACCGACCCAATATCGAAAAGCCGCGGCTGATTCGTCACAGAAAGGAGGGGACGAAGGATGGAATCATCGTATGTCTTTCCGTTAAAATCGCAGCTGTTTTCAGATATGTATCTGTGCTATTGCGGGTATGAAGAGTGTCTGCCGCATCACAGTTTCGGTCCCGCAGTGCGCCCCAATTATATCCTGCATTACATCCTGAAAGGAAAGGGGAGTTTTCATGCTGATGGCACTGTCTATGAGCTCAGCGCCGGTCAGGGATTTCTGATTGAACCTGGGGTGCAGACTTTTTATCAGGCCGATGGCGATGAACCCTGGTCCTATATCTGGATTGGGTTTGGCGGAGAACGTGCAGCCGATTACCTCGCCGCACTTGGACTCGGGGGCAGACGCATCACATACCGCAGCAGACACAGCACACGGCTGTCTGCTGTAATTGAGGAAATACTTAAGCACAATACGTACACAACATCACATCGGTTCATGCGGCAGAGCCTGCTGCATACCTTTTTCAGCATTCTGTCCGAAGACCTGGATGTGATTGCGTCTCCCGGCGGGCAGGATGGAAGCCTCTATGTCCGAAGGGCGGTGGAATTTATTCAGAATAATTATTGCTACCCTATACGTGTCAGTGATATTGCGGAGTATGTGTGTATTAACAGGAGCTACCTGTACACCCTGTTTCACCGGGAATTATCAGTGTCCCCACAGGAATATCTTGCCAGATGCCGCCTGAGTCATGCCGCCGAATTACTCGAAGTGACGGATTTCTCCATAGAGAGCGTGGCGTTCTCCTGCGGTTATGGAAATGCGCCTGTATTTTCCAAGGCATTTAAGGAAAGGTACGGAAATTCTCCGTCACAGTACCGTAAAATAAAAAGCAAAAGTTAACATTTTGACATGTATTTGCAACATCTCCCCATGTCTTTTCTCCGCTGTCACGGTATAATAAATGTAAAATTTTCGGAAGGAGAACATGTGATGAGTATTCTATTTAATGAAGAGAACAAAACATTTCATCTGTATAACGACACGATTAGCTATATTATGATTATTTTGCCAAACGGTACCATGGGGCAGCTTTATTTCGGAAGGCGCGTCCGCCCGTGCGGTGAGTATTCGCATCTGCTGGAGATGCAGCCGCGTGTTATGGCGTCCTATCTCTATGAGGGGGAGCGCACACTCTCCCTGGAACATGTAAAATGTGAGTACGGCACATACGGCTCTTCCGATTATCGGTATCCCGCCGTGGAGGTTCTGCAGGAGAACGGCAGCAGGATTTCCGAGTTCTGCTATACCTCGCACACGATAACTGCGGGAAAGCCGCAGCTTGAAGGGCTGCCGTCCACATATACGGAGGACGACAGCGAAGCGGAGACGCTCACCCTTGTTCTGACGGACAAAGTGTCCGGCGTCCGCCTGGAACTTTTGTACACAATCTTTGCTCACGGGGGAATCCTCGCCCGCAGTGCGCGTTTCTCTAATATTGGCGGTCAAACCCTGCATCTGTTGAAGGCGATGAGTCTTTGCATGGACCTGCCTGACTGCGATTATGATTGGATACAATTTTCCGGAGCATGGTCGAGAGAGCGCCATCTGAAAACGCACCATCTTGAGAGTGGGATTCAGTCGGTTGGCAGCATGAGAGGGCACTCCTCCCATGAGCATAACCCGTTTATCATTCTTAAACGCCCTACAGCCGATGAATTTCAGGGAGAGGTTATGGGGTTCAGTCTCATTTACAGCGGAAATTTCCTTGCGCAGGCGGAAGTAGATGCGCGGGATACCGTGCGTGTGCTCCTTGGCATCCATCCGGAGTGGTTCGACTGGAAGCTGGAACCGGGGGAGACATTTCAGACGCCGGAGGCTGTTGCAGTCTACACGAATCGCGGTATCAATGATATGAGCCAGACCTTTCATAAGCTCTACCAAAGGCGTCTCGCGAGAGGATACTGGAGAGACCGTCCCCGCCCGATTCTTGTCAACAATTGGGAAGCGACGTATTTTGATTTTACAGAGGAGAAGCTGCTTGCCATTGCCAAAACAGCGAAAGAGTGCGGCGTCGAACTTTTTGTGCTGGATGACGGTTGGTTCGGGCAGCGCCGTAGCGACCGCGCGGGGCTCGGAGATTGGAAGATAAACAGAGAATTGCTCCCAGAGGGTATCGTTGAGAAAATCGAAGCTCTGGGTCTGAAATTCGGACTCTGGTTTGAACCGGAGATGGTCAACAAAGACTCTGATTTATACCGCGCACATCCGGATTGGATTCTGGCGGTTCCTGAGCGGATTCAGTCTCACGGCAGATATCAGCATGTGCTGGATTTCTCCAGAAAGGAAGTCGTGGATTACATCTATGACAGCATGGCGGAAGTTCTTAGCAGCGCCAATATCTCCTATGTCAAATGGGATATGAACCGCAGCATCACAGAATGTTGGTCAGCTGCATTGCCTTCTGACCGCCAGGGAGAGGTGTTCCATCGGTATATCCTCGGTGTGTACGATTTGTATGAGAGACTGACTTCTGCATTTCCGGAGATTTTGTTTGAATCCTGTGCAAGCGGCGGCGGTCGTTTTGACCCGGGGATGCTCTGCTATGCACCGCAGGGCTGGACCAGCGATGACACAGACGCCATCGAGAGACTGAAAATACAGTATGGGACTTCCTACTGTTATCCGGTCAGCAGTATGGGCGCTCATGTATCGGTATCCCCCAATCATCAGGTTTACCGCAGCACGCCTCTGCACACCAGGGCAAATGTGGCGTTCTTTGGAACTTTCGGATATGAACTTGATTTAAACCGACTCTCGAAAGAGGAACTTGCACAGGTAAAAGAACAAGTGGCATTTATGAAAAAGTACCGTGCACTGCTGCAGTTCGGAACATTCTACCGGTTAGAGAGTCCCTTTGAGGGAAATGTTACCGCATGGATGAGTGTCAGCGAGGATGCCGGTCAGGCTATCGTAGGGTGGTATCGTACTTTGAATGTGGTGAATGGTCCCTACAGCCGACTGAAACTGCAGGGGCTGAATCCGGATGACCTGTATAAAGTATATAAGGATGGTCTTTTCATTGGGGAGTACTACGGGGATGAACTGATGTACTGTGGTCTGATTACGAGCGATGGAAGCTCGGGAGAAATCGTGGACGGACAGGAGCCGAGCTGTGATTTCGATTCGCGTCTGTATATTTTGGAGGCAGTCAAATAGGAGGGGTGTACAACTCCCTCCTACTCCCTGCGGCTGCTCTTACCTAAGGTGCTGTAGAGCTCGTTCAAATCGGTGAGCAGCTCTATCAGCCGCTGCATATTATTCTCGCCGAAACGATGCAGAAGCTCGTCCCAAATCTCATCATACTTTCTCATAGAGTGCTCCGCCGCGGCTTTCCCTTCCGGGGTGGGGCTGATGGAAATCTTGCGCCTGTCCTTTGCGTCAATCTCCCGTACGATGTAGTTTTTCTTTTCCAATGTGTTGAGAATATAGGACACTGCGGGCTTGGAAATATGGAGCTTTTCCTGTACTTCCGGGACATCCAGATTCGTGCAGGGACAGTCGCAGCAATTTCCGGAAATCTTATGTAGAATCATCATCTCGTTTATCTGCATTTCACATTCTGTAGAAAATGCAGACTCCAGCTTTTTAAAACTCATCATTGTTGAAAAAAACTCTTCCCGTAATTTGCTGTCCATATTGCCCATAAAAACTCCTTAATAAATAAACACTTAACTAAATTATCAATCCAAGTATAACGCAGATTTCGCGAGAATACCAGTCCCATCTGAAAAAAAGCCATCTATTTCGCAATGTCAACGTGTAAGTGAAGCCAGAGGAGCCAGTCAACGGTCGACGGCGGAAACAACAATCCAGGTGGAAAGGTGAAAGAGATATCGTATTTTTTACCTTGACAATAAAATGAATGACTGCTATATTACAAATAGAACAAAGAGAAAAAAGGTTCTGTGGAAATACATGACCCGAAAGGGATATAAAAGCAGAAATGTGGGGTGATGAAATGAGTGCAAAGCGTGACTATTATGATGTCCTGGGAGTGGACAGGAGTGCGGATGAGGGCACGATAAAGAAGGCATACAGGAAACTGGCGAAGAAGTATCACCCGGATACAAATTCCGGGGATACGAAAGCCGAGCAGAAATTTAAAGAAGTCACAGAGGCATACAATGTCCTAAGTGATAAGGAAAAGAAGAAGCTTTATGACCAGTTCGGTCATGCGGCGTTTGATGGCAGCGGGAATGCGCAGGGCGCGGACGGATATCAGCACTATGGAGATTTCAGCGGTTTTTACGGCGGAGGATTCAACGGTGGTGGATTCCATTCGGGCGGATTTACAGGCAATGACGGCAGCTATCATGAATACCATTTTGAGAGTGGGAACATGGATGACATATTTGAGGAAATGTTCGGAAATATTTTCCATGGCAGTGGAGGAAAGCAGTATGGAAGCGGCTTCCAATCCGGAAATTTCCGTCAGCAGGGTGCAAACTTCCGTCAAAAAGGCGCGGATTTGCGCTCCGAGGTATCTGTCACCTTCGACGAGGCAGTGTTTGGGTGTGATAAGATTTTGAAAATACAGGGGGCGGACGGCAATACACAGTCTCTTCAGGTGCACATTCCGGCGGGAATCGATACGGGCAAGACAGTCAGATTGAGAGGAAAAGGAATGCCCGGCACCGGAGGCGGGGAAGCGGGAGATTTGCTGCTGAAGGTAAAGGTGGGCGAAAAGCCCGGATTTAAAAGAGAGGGAATGGATGTGTACACCACGGCGTACGTGCCATTTACGACAGCGGTCCTCGGCGGGGAAGCACCGGTGAAGACTTTGAACGGACAGGTTATCTGTAAGATTCGCTCCGGGACCCAGTCCGGGACGAAGATACGTCTGAAGGGCAAGGGAATCGTCTCTATGAAAGACCCGAATGTGCATGGAGATATGTATGTGACTGTACAGGTGAAAGTTCCGGTCAATTTAAGCCCGGAGGCAAAGCAAAAACTCAAAGAATTTGAGGCGCTGGCTCTAAGGCAGGGCTGCCTGTAAGCCTTTTGAATATTGGGGGGCTGCCGCACGGGAATAACATCCTTCGTGTGATAAAGCTCCACCAATATGCTTTATAGCTGCCCTGTGCCGTCAGACAGGTATCGTCAGACAGCAGTTTAACTTTCTTCCATCAGCATGGCAATCGCCACGGCATCTTCCTCTGCCAGTGTCTGGGCGCAGAGCAGGACATCCTGTACATAAGACTGGGCGAAGTCCAGCTCTCCGGCAATTTCGATAATACTTTTTCCCTTTTTATATAAATTCAGTATATGTTCAATTTCTCTTGTTTTCATGCGAATGGTATCGTTAGTGATGGATGGATTGTTAGAATGTGTCATAGGCTGCCTCCTGCGTAAAAGTATTGATAGCGATATTATAGCATTTTACGGGCGGGATGGAAATAACAGGTTGACATAATTTTCAGTTGTGTATACAATAGTTGTAGACGCAACTAATAAATGAGTGAAATTTTGGTTTAGGAGATAGGGCGTATGCTGAGGCGGATTTTTTCATATACGGGAGAATACAAGAAATACTTGTATCTGGCGGTTCTCTGTATCACGGGAGAATCCTTTTTTGAACTGGCGATTCCGCTGGTCATGGCTAATATCGTGGATGTGGGCGTGGTAAATGGGGATAAAACATACATTTTCCAGCAGGGCGGCATCATGATAATTTGCGCATTGATTGCACTGGCGCTGGGGATTGGCAGCGCACGGTTCTCTGCACACTGCGGGCAGGGGCTTGGCGCGAATTTGAGGGAAGCGGAATATGCGAAGTTTCAGGAGTTTTCCTTTGCAAATGTGGACCATTTTCAGCTTTCCTCACTGGTGACGAGGATGACCAGCGACATCACCAATATTCAGAACACCATTTCCGGCGGTCTGCGCCCGGCGTGCAGGGGACCGGTGATGCTGGTGGCGGCGACGGGAGTGGCATTTTCCATCAATCACGAGCTGGCAATTGTATTTTTCATTGCGCTCCCGGTGTTGGGGACAGCCCTCTACACGATTATCCGGCGTGTCCGTCCGCTCTATGCGAGGATGCAGTCGGCGATTGATTTGGTAAACCGCATTGTGCAGGAAAATCTGACGGCAGTCAGAGTGGTGAAAGCCTATGTCCGGGGCGAATATGAGATAGACAAATTTGAGAAGGTCAACACCAATCTGAAAACCCAGTCAGAGAGGGCGTTTAAGCTCGCTTCCACCAACATGGCGGCGATGCAGTTTGTCATGTACGGAACTATTCTGGCAATCCTGTGGTTCGGCGGCAGGATGATACAGATTGGCGACATGAAAGTGGGAGAATTGACCGGATTTTTGAGCTATGTACTGCAGATTTTAAATTCTCTGATGATGATTTCCAATATTTTTATGATGATGACGCGCTCCCTTGCTTCGGGAAAAAGAATTATGGAAGTCATTGACGAAGAGATTGACATCCGGGAGGACGAGGCGGAGGATATCGCTGTGGAGCGAGGCGAAATCCAGTTTGACCATGTATTTTTTAAATATAAGAAAGAGGCGCGGGAATATGTGCTGTCTGATATCAACTTAAAAATTCCGGCAGGAAAGACGGTGGGAATTGTGGGGCAGACCGGCGCGGCGAAGACAACGCTGGTGCAGCTCATACCGCGGCTCTACGATGTGTCGCAGGGGCAGATTCTCATTGACGGCAGACCGGTTGAGAAGTATCCGCTTAAACATCTGCGGGATGCGGTGGCGATGGTTCTGCAGAAGAACACGCTGTTTTCCGGGACACTGCGCGACAACCTGCTCTGGGGAAATCCGGATGCCACGCAGGAGGAACTGGATGAGGCGTGCCGCATAGCGGGAGTGGATGAATTTTTAGACAGGCTGGAAAAGGGCTATGAGACGGAGATGGGGCAGGGCGGTGTCAATGTATCCGGCGGGCAGAAGCAGAGAATCTGTATTGCCAGGGCAATCCTCAAAAAACCGAAGGTCCTGATACTGGATGATTCCACCAGCGCGGTGGATACAGCGACGGAGGCAAAGATTCGCGGGGGGCTCGCGCAGAAGCTTCCCCATATGACCAAGATTATCATCGCCCAGCGCATTTCTTCTGTAAAACACGCGGACTTTATCGTTGTGCTGGATGACGGAAAGATAGAGGGCATCGGCTGTCATGAGGAGCTCTTGCAGACGAACCGGATTTATCAGGAAATCTATGAATCGCAGAAGGAAGGAGCGGATTTATAATGGCACGTTACACCGGATATAAACGTCCGAAAAATACCAGACGGGCATTGAAGCGGCTGTTGTCTTATATGGGACTCCACCGCTACATGCTCCTTCTGGTCTGCGTCCTTGTCATTTTCAGTACCGGGGCGAGCGTGATGGGGACTTACCTGTTAAAGCCTGTCATCAACAATCTCATCCTGCCGGGGAACATACGGGGACTGGCGCTGGCTGTGGCTGGGATGGGGGTCATGTATGTGTGCGGCGCTACGGCGACACTCGCCTACAACCGTCTGATGGTGAAGACAGCGCAGAAGATTGTGGGAGACATCCGCCAGGATTTGTTCGCTCATGTGCAGAAACTGCCGCTCTCTTATTTCGATTCTCATACCCATGGAGAGATGATGAGCCGCTTCACCAATGATGTAGATACTGTACAGGAGGCGCTGAACAACAGCTTCACCATGGCGGTGCAGAGCTTTCTGACCGTGACGGGGACAATGGTCATGATTTTTGTGCTGAATGTGGAAATGGCGCTCATCAACTGCGCATTTCTGGCAGTGATGTTCGGTTTTATCAAATGGAACAGCAAAAGGAGCAAGGCGTACTATAACCGGCAGCAGGCAGAGCTGGCGGGAATCAACGGTTTTGTGGAGGAAATGGTAGCAGGTCAGAAGGTTGAGAAAATCTTCAATCATGAAGAGGCGGATATGAAAGAATTTCGCAGGAGGAACGAGGCGCTCAGAAAAGCGGCGACCAGCGCGCTGAGTTATTCCGGTATGATGATTCCTTCTGTGGTGTCGCTTTCCTACGCAAATTACGCGGTGTGCGCCTGTGTGGGAGGACTGTTTGCGCTGAGCGGTCTCATGGACTTGGGAAGCCTTGCCTCCTATCTGGTCTATGTGCGCCAGAGCGCTATGCCGCTCAACCAGTTTACCCAGCAGATAAATTTTATTTTGTCTGCGCTGGCAGGGGCAGAGCGAATCTTTGAGATGATGGAGGAGCCCGTGGAAGTAGATGAGGGCAGGACAACGCTTGTGAGAGTCAGGGAAAAGCCGGACAGGAGCCTGGAGGAATGTGAGGAGTACACGGGAATCTTCGCCTGGAAACAGGAGAAGAAACCGTCCGGGACAAAACTTGTGCGTCTGAAAGGCGATGTCCGCTTTGAGGAAGTTACCTTCGGCTACGTGTCAGAGAAGCCTGTGTTAAATAAAATCAGCCTGTATGCGAAACCGGGACAGAAGATTGCGTTTGTGGGCTCCACAGGCGCAGGCAAGACAACGATTATCAATCTCATCAACCGTTTCTATGAGATTCAAGGCGGAAGAATTTTGTATGACGGGATTGATATCCGGGATATCCGAAAAGAGGATTTGCGAAAATCGCTGTCCATGGTCATCCAGGATACCCACCTGTTTACAGGAACTATTGCTGAAAATATTCGTTACGGGCGCTTAAACGCTGCGGACGAGGATGTCAGAAATGCCGCCGCAGTCGCAAACGCAGATTCCTTTATTCGCAGGCTTCCCGATGGGTATGATACCATGCTCTACAGCGACGGCAGCAATCTCTCCCAGGGACAGCGGCAGCTTCTGGCGATTGCCAGGGCAGCCGTGGCGCGCCCTCCGGTGCTGATTCTCGATGAGGCGACCAGCTCCATCGACACGAGAACAGAGCGGCTGATTGAGAAGGGCATGGATGCCATTATGGAGGGCAGGACCGTTTTTGTCATTGCCCACCGTTTGTCCACCGTGCGCAATTCCAAGGCAATCATGGTGCTGGAAAAGGGTGAGATTATAGAGCGGGGCAGCCATGAGGAACTGCTTGCGCAGAAGGGGCGGTACTATCAACTGTACACGGGAATGTACGAGTTGGAGTAAGAAAAATGCTCTGTGGAAATCGAAAACGGAAGGAAAGATTAAAAATGGATAAAGAAGCAATCAGAAAAACATTTTTTCAGATAGAGCAGACAAAACGCAAGGCGGTACAGAATTACCTGCGGGAAATCGGGCTCACGCCCGGACAGGGGCAGGCGAGGATTTTACAGTATTTGGCGGGGCACGAACCTGTGACGCAGAAAAAACTGGCGCAGGAATGTGATTTGGATGTCACCACCATGTCCAGGGTACTGGACCGGCTGGAAAAGGAAGGGTATCTGACGAGGAGACCAAACCCGGAATGCAGGCGGTCCTATCTGGTGGCGTTGACACAGGTGGGGTACGAAAAAGCAGACGAAGTAGGGGAGGGATTTTCCAGGCTGGAGGAAAAGATGTGCGCGGGTCTGACGGAGGAAGAGGGAGAGACGCTGCTCGCACTTTTGAAAAAAGTACAGAAGCAGCGTCTGTAACATAACAGAGGGATTTTTGGGGAAAAGTGAGAAGAGTCTGCCTGCCTTTACGCTGCAGAAACCATGATTTTTATTAAGGATATACACGCCTCCTGCTTTTGACGCATATGATAGAACAGGCGGAAAAGAGAAGAAAGAAGGAGGAATTTTTATGCAGGTGACGGATTATGTAAAACCGGAATTGCTCGTTGTGGCGGTGGTCCTCTATTTTTTGGACACCGCACTGAAAAAGAGCGCTGTGATAAAAGAGAAATATGTGCTGTTCATTACCGGAGGAGTGGGCATCGCCATCTGCGCGCTGTATGTGTTTGCCACCACAGCGTGCACCTGCCCGAAAGAGGCGGCAATGGCGGCATTTACCGCAATCACGCAGGGAATCCTGCTGGCGGGGGCGAGTACCTATATCAAGGTGATGATAGGGCAGATAAAACAGAAATAGAGAAAATTATATGCTGCAAATCCACGAATGATTTGTTAAGGTTTTTCCCTTCCGGCAAGTTTACTTTTGACCTCAAATTGGATATACTATAAGTGACCTCAAGTTTTCTTTAGATTTCAAGAATAGAAAGGGTGACTTTTATGAATTTGGCGAAAATCTCTGCAAATGGTCAGATTACTGTGCCGGTAGAAATACGGCGGCTGCTCGGCTTAAAATCTGGGGATAAAATTCTGTTTTTCCAGAAGCAGGACGGGGAAATCGTTATAAGTAACGCTTCTTCCACAGCAATCCGAAAAGCGCAGGCTGCTTTTACTGGGGCTGCCGAAGAGATGGGTGTTTCCAGTGAGGAGGATATTCAGGCACTTGTAGACGAAGTACGCTAGCCTAAGTTCCTGCCGGATGCGGAAGTGCTGCTTGCTGAAATGTCTTATGAATTGATTCCGGCGGTAGACCATGCGGAAAAGTTAATACGCGACGCAAAAGACCAGCCGATTTTAAATGCGGCAATCGTGGCTGATGTGGATATTATTCTGACGGGAGATAAGGACTTTTTAAGTCTGGAAATGGAGCATCCCAAATGTATGACAGTCGCACAGTTTTTTGAAAGTGAGGGAGTAGAAGAATAGTCGATTCCTCAGTTTACTATACTAAGCAAAAAATCAGGAAGAAATCTTTGTATAAAGAGATTTCTTCCTGATTTTTTCTGTTCGAGAGCGGCAGCGCTGCCATGTGAGCGAATCTCCTCACCTTCCGGGTTCAGCATCTTGCTGTGCCTCACCTCACTGTTCAAGGCTGCCGACTCGTCTGCGCTGCATCGTGCGCTTGAAACCCTTAATCGCGAATCACGCCGCCATCCAGATTCATAGATTCACCGCTAATGTTGCGCGCACCATCAGAAGCTAAGAAGCACACCAGACTGGCGACGTCATCGGGCTGCTGGAATCGCTTGAGCGGAATACCGGATTCCATCATTGTGCGGGCTTCTTCTTTGCTCATTCCTGTGTTATTGCTGATAGTATCGATAACAGCCTCAATCATCGGCGTAGCCACGGAGCCGGGGCAGATAGCGTTTACGGTAATATCGTACTGTCCTAATTCTGCGGCTAACGCCCTCGTAAATCCGATGACCGCCGCTTTGGAAGCGCAGTATGCGCAGGAGTTTGCGAAACCGTTTTTGCCCGCGATGGAAGCGATATTGATAATGCTGCCGGGCTTGCCCTCTTTGACTAAGGCTCTTACAACCGCCTGGGTACACATAAAGGTTCCTTTCGTATTTACGTCAAAGATTTTTTCCCATGTTTTAAGCTGGAAATCAACAAGCGGCGCTTCGATAGCGATTCCGGCGTTGTTTACGAGGGTGTCAATGCATCCGAATTTTGAGATATAACATTCCATGACTTCTTTTACACTTTTCTCGTCAGAGATATCGCAGCTCACCGGGAAAAAGGTGTCTGGTTTTTCTTTCCATGCAGGTTCTTTTAAGTCCACCGCTATGACGGTCGCTCCGTCATTCAGAAAATGTTCGGCAATTGCTCTGCCTGAACCTCCGCCTGCACCAGTTACCATGACTACTTTATCTTTAAAATTATACATTATTTTACCTCCGTCCATTTTGAATCTGAATTTGCACTTGTATAGATTGCTTCACATATTGCGGCGTTGAGATATCCGTCTTTGAATGTCGGATAGGTCGGTTCTTTTGAGGGAACGCCGGCTTCCATGTCTTTATAAACTTCCCGGAAGAAGGAAGAGAAGGTGTTGGGGAAACCTCCGGCAAAGGCATTTGTCTCGCAGAGTGTTCCGCCGAATTTTGTGGCTGTCTTTAATTTGTACGGGTCCTCAGAATTCCAGCTCACGGTCTGATTTGTGCCTGTGATTTCCATAGAAACGTAATTGCTGCGCCCGTGTGTGACTTCTGAGAGGAACAGGTTTCCGATGGCGCCGTTATCGAACCGGAGAGCGGCGATGACTGCATCGTCGGAATCCACATGGATTTTTTCTGCTCCCTCCTGGGGGGATTCGTACATCATGCCGTCTTTTACATAGCGGTCCGGCGTGAATTTGCCGTAAGTAGCGCTGACCTCTGTAATCTCATGACCGGTGAGAAAACGCACTAGGTCAATCCAGTGGGAACCGATTTCTGTGGTTGCTCTCATAGGACCGGCGAGGGCTTCCTGATACCGCCACATATAATCTGCAGGAAGCGCATGAAATTCCTGCTCATATGTACCGTGTACGAGGCAGAGACGCCCGAACGCATCGGAAGTTACCTTTTTCCTGAACTCCCCGCATGCCTGGTGATATCTTACATTGAAGTTGACAGCCGTCACGACGCCTTTGTCAGAAGCGGTTTCATAGAGATTCTTTGCCTCTGCTGCTGTTAAGCACAAGGGCTTTTCACAGATGACGTGCTTGCCGGCAAGGATTAATTCTTTTACCATCTCATAGTGCAGAGTGGGCGGAGTGCAGACATGGACGATATCGATGTCGTCTTTGAGCGCGCGGCTGAAATCTAAAGAAGATTCTTCTATATTCCATGTCTTTTGGAATTGTTCCATTTCTTCCCGGACTGCACCTACGACAAGAGAGATTTTTCGCCCCATCCCTGTCAGTTCCTGTGCGTGTGTGTTTGCGATGTTTCCCGAACCAATAATTGCTATTTTCATATAAAGCTCCTTTCCTTCGGCTTAGCGCCGGTCTGTACAAGGGGTAACACAGTTTGAGGCGTATTGCCCCTTGTACACCGACGCTGCTGCCTTGCTATTTCTAATTCGAGATTATATAATTTTCGCAAGAGCCAAAAAAGGTCAAATGACCTTTTTGCAAAAAGGGAGAGATGCTATCATGAGTGCAATGAAAGGAAAAAATAACTTGAGAGAACAAAGCGTATTAGAAGAAGGAAATGTTTTTCAGAATATCTCAAAACGTCTGTATCAAAACGCGGTTCCTGTATTTATGAAGAAAGGAGGCATTTTAATCCAGAAGGGTGAAAAAGCAGATTGCGCGTATTATATTGTGAGCGGGAAAGTATATGTACAGTCAGAGTTTTTGGACGGGAATGTGTACCAGTTTTCTTATCTGGGAAAAGGTGCAATCGTGTCAGACATCGAAGTCCTGTCGGGAACCTATATTAATGCGGCAACCCTCATCGTGGCGGAAGACATGTTGGCTTTAAAAATCCCGATTAAATTATTTGCAGAAGAACTCCGTACAAACCTGGACTTTTTGTATCATGTCTCTACGAGTATGGCGAACAAGATGTACAACAGCAGCTATGAAAGGGGACAGAATCTCTTTAAGAAAGGGATATTTAAAGTCGTGCTGTACCTGATTCGATGTTATGAAATGGATGAATTGGAAGAGGAGACTGTGAAAATAAGAAAAACAAGGCCGGTGATAGCTAGTGAGATAGGAATCAGTATCAAAACACTGAACCGGTCGATTGAACAGCTCCATGAGAAAAATCAGATTTCCATTGAAAGAGGGAAGATTACCATTAATGAAAAACAGTTTCAACAATTAATTGATTTGGCAGAGGAAGAGGCTTTGTATTAAAGAAGTTATGGATTCAAAAAAGAGGAGGAAAACAGATGAAAAAATTTGTATCATGTATTTTGTGTGGAGCATTGGTGGCGGGTGTATTAGCAGGATGCGGCGGAAAGGATGATGCGGCGGCAGGAGGAAACAGCGGTTCCGCACAGCTCGGACTTATCACAGGAACCGGAGGACTGGGAGATAAGAATATAAACGATGCGTCATATGAAGGCTTGAAGACGCTGGAGGCGGATGGTGTAAAAATCAGTGTAGTAGAGCCGGAGGAAAGTTCTGACTTTCCGAATCTGCAGACGTTATACGCAGAGACAGAGGAGTATAAGGCAATTTTCTGTATTACATATGAGCAGACAGATGCGCTGACAAAGATTTCCCAGCAGTTCCCGGACCAGAGATTTGTCCTGGTGGATTCTGAGGTTGAGGCGGACAACGTGACAAATGTTCTGTTCCGCGCGGAAGAGACAGGTTTTCAGTTGGGCGTGCTGGCAGGACTTTTGGAAAAAGAGAATGCCCTGCCGTTTTTAAATGAGGAACAAAAAGTCGGATTTGTAGGCGGACAGGATAACCCTACGATTAATCAGTTCGCTGCTGGATATAAAGCTGGTGTCTTATTGGTGAATCCGGAAGCGGAGGTAGAGATTTCTTATGTGGGAAGCTTTTCTGACCCTTCCAAGGCAACAGAGCTGGCAAACGGTCTCTATGACAACGGATGTGACATTGTATTTGCCTGCGCAGGCGGTTCCGGCTTAGGTGTCTTCTCCTCTGCTGAAAAAATGAACGGATATGCTTTTGGAATCGAAGTAAATCAGAATGACAACGCGCCGGATAACATTATCGCTTCAGGCGTAAGGTCCTGGGAAGCGGTTATGAAGGATATAGGAAACAAAGCCATTGCAGGAGAACTGGAAGGCGGAACGCTGACATACGGACTGGCGGAAGGAACCCTGGAGATTGGGTATGAGAACAGTAATGTTGAGGTGAGCGACGCTGTGAAAGCAGAAGTAGATACTTACATGGATAAGTTGATTTCCGGTGAATATCAGCTCCCGACAACGTTGGATGAAGTGGATAGTTTCTTAAGTGAAAATCAATAAGACTGGGGGGGGTAAGTCTATCGATGGAACATTTGCTGGAAACCAGAAAATTGACAAAGAAATTTGGAGATTTTGTGGCAAATAAAGAGGTTGATTTCTGGTGCGATGAAGGAAAAGTAACCTCACTGCTGGGTGAAAACGGAGCCGGTAAATCCACGCTGATGAATACTATTTACGGATTGTACCAGCCGGACGGCGGGACGATTCTTTATCAGGGTAAGCCTGTAAAATTTAAAAGTCCCAGGGACGCCATTTCCTGTGAGATACAGATGGTGCATCAGCATTTTATGCTGATTGAGGAGTTGAGCGTCGCGGAAAACGTGGTCATGGGAAATGAGCCGAAAAAGAAGACGTTGTTCAACAGAAAGGAAGCCGAGAGGAGAGTGCGGGAGATTTCAGATACATATAACTTTGGAATCGACCCCTCCCTGCCGGTGGAGGAGCTCTCCGTCGGGGAAAAGCAGAAGGTGGAAATCATCAAGGCGCTTTATCACGGGGCAAAGCTGCTGATTCTGGACGAACCGACGGCGGTGCTGACGCCCCAGGAAACGGAAGGGCTCTTTCAGGTGATACGAAAATTAAAGGAGGATAACCGCTCCATTATCATCATCACTCATAAACTGCACGAGACTATGGAAATCGCGGACGAAATCTTTGTGCTGCGGCATGGAGTGATGGGCGGATTTGTCAAGAAGGAGGAGACAGACCTCTATAAATTGACGTGTATGATGGTGGACCACCAGCCGAAGGTATTTGAGAAGGAAAAGCCTGTTTTGGGTGATACGGCGCTTAAAATCGAACATGTGGATTATACGCGCCCGGACGGAATCAAAGTGTTAGATGATGTCAACCTGGAAGTAAAAGGCGGAGAGATATATGGAATCGCGGGAATTGAAGGCAACGGGCAGTTGGAGCTGCTGGAGGTTATCAGCGGTATCTTAAAGCCGTTTACAGGAACACTGGAGGTATTGGGAGAGGACATTAAAGCAAAGCGCACAAAGGAAATCATTGGTATGGGTGTGGCATTTATCCATTCAGACCGCATGGAGAGAGGGCTTTTGTTAGGGCAGAATGTTCCGCTCAATGTGCTGCTGGGAAATCAATACAGCAGTCTGGCGACAACCAAAAAGAAATTGGACTATAAAAAGATGGATGCCATGATAGACCAGATTTTTGAGCAGTACCAGGTTTCACCGCCGAATAAAACCCTTTTGCTGAAAAATTTCTCCGGTGGGAATCAGCAGAAAATTATCATTGGAAGAGAATTTTACAGAAAACCAAAGCTGGTCGTTATCGCCCATCCCACAAGGGGCGTGGATATCGGCACCTGTGAGATTATCCATGAGAGTATCCTTCAGTTAAAGCGGGAGGGAGCAGCCATACTCTTGATTACAGCGGATTTTGATGAGTTGTTCCGCTTAAGTGACAGGATTGGTGTCATGTATGAAGGACACATTGTGACAGAAAACGCGGCGGAGACGTTCACTCCGACGAAACTGGGGCTCTATATGGGAGGAGGCAGTGAAGATGAAGAGTAAAATAAAAAGAACATTGGGTAAAGCATCGATTCCTGTTCTTTCCATATTAATTGCGGTAATCGTGGGAAGCATCATCACGCTTGCGTGCGGATATTCTCCGTTAGCAGCGTACAGTTCCCTTTTGAAAGGGGCGTTTGGTTCAACGAAATCATGGATGGGAACTCTGGAAAAATGTGTGCCGCTGATATTCTGTGGTCTGGCTGCGATGGTATCCTTCAAGAGCGGGATGTTCAACATCGGTTTAGAGGGGCAGGCGGTTGTGGGAGCCATTACTTATATTTTGACAGGTCTGCATCTGCAGTTCCTCCCGCTGCCCCTCCACGTACTGGTATGCGGCGCGTTGGCTATGCTTGCCGGCGGTCTGTGGGCAGGCATTGCAGGAGCCATGAAGGTGTATTTTGGGGCAAACGAAGTCGTATCCACGATTATGCTCAACTACATTGCCCTGTATTTGGAGGAATATCTGTTCTCCGGTCCCTTTATGGACGAGGGCAACATACCCCAGAGCGAAGCGCTGCATGCGGATAAAATGATTCCCGGCATCGCGGGGAGCACGAAAATCACATGGGCGTTTGTCATAGCCTGCGCAGCAGTTATCCTGATTGCAGTTTTTTATAAATATACTGTTTCGGGATATAACATGATTGCGGCGGGCGATAACTACAGGGCGGCAGAGGCAGGCGGAATCCGCATGAATAAAGTGCGCCTCCTCTCCATGGGGATGTCAGGAGCCATCGCCGGACTTGCCGGCGGCATGTTGGTGGCGGCGACATACGGAAGAGATGTGATAGGTATGTCGTCCGGATACGGATTTGACGGTATGGCGATTGCGGTTTTAGGACAAAATTCAGCCATAGGCGTTTTTCTCTCCAGTATCCTTTTCGGCGGACTCAGGACGGGCAGCTTATCCATGTCCATGTTTGAGGGTGTTCCCTCGGAGCTTGTCTCCATTCTCCAGGGGCTCGTCATACTGACAGTATCTGCGCCATTGCTGATTAAATCGCTCAAATGGAAAAGGAGGAGTGAGGGATGAATTATATTTTAAATATCATAGCCACGTCCATACGTATGTCCATCCCTCTGGGATATGCGGCAATCGGCGGCGCCATCTCCGAATTTTCGGGAATCGTAGCGCTTGGATTGGAAGGATTTATGACAATCGGGGCATTTACAGGTATCGTGGGCGCCTATTATTCGGGGAGCGCCTGGGTCGGCGTACTCACGGCTATGCTGGCAGGTGTTTTGTTTGCCCTGGTCTTCGGAGTGTTCTGTATACGATATCAATCAAACCAGGTTGTGGCAGGTGTGGGAATGAACATCATTGCGGAGGGACTGGTTTCTGTTCTCATGATTAGTCTGTTCGGCAGCAAGGGGAAATCGGCGATTGTGACAGCCCTTCCGGAAATCCATATCCCTGTTATCAAGGATATCCCGATTTTGGGAACTATCCTCTCAGGGTACAGCGGACTTGCCTATCTTTTAATCTTAGTGATGGCAGCGGCGTGGATTATCATTTATAAAATGCCGATTGGAATCAGACTGCGCGCCACAGGAATCAATGAGACTGTTGTGGACAGCCTGGGGCTTCGCGCCAACCTCATCAAGTATGTGGCGGTCATGGTATGCGGAGGACTCTCCGCGCTGGGAGGCGTGTTCCTTTCCCTGAGCCAGTTAAATTTTTACAGCAAAGATATGGTGGCGGGACGCGGATATATCGCGCTGGCAATCTTTGTATTTGCCAGGAAAAACCCCATATACTGTATGCTGGTGTCCATTCTGTTCGGACTGACAGAGACGATACAGCTTCGGATGCAGGTACTGCCGATACCGACACAATTTTTGTCTATGATACCGTATCTGTGCACGCTGATTATGCTCTTATGTACGGTCAGAAGTAAGAAGAAAAAGAGGAAAGAATATGTATAAAACAGAAGAGTTCAGAGAATATGTCCAGGATATTATCGACTATCAGCCGCAGATTGGTCTGGTGCTGGGAAGCGGTCTCGGAGAATACGGCGAGAAACTGGAACATCCGCAGTTCATTGAATACAAATCCATCCCCGGATTCCCGGTATCCAAAGTGGAAGGTCATAAAAACAGATTCATCTTAGGAACGCTGTACGGTAAGAAGATAATCGCCATGCAGGGAAGATTCCACTATTACGAGGGGATTGAACAAAGCATGCTGGCGCTGCCCGTCAGAATTATGAAAATGGCAGGAGTGAAAACCATTATCCTGACAAATGCCGCGGGCGGACTCAATCCCTCGTTTAAATCCGGCGACTTAATGGTGATTTCCGACCACATCAATTTTTCCGGGTCAACACCTCTGCGGGGAGAGAATGACGACAAAATGGGTCCCAGATTCCCGGATATGTCCGAGGTCTACGCAAAAGAATACCGCCGTAAGATACAGAAAATCGGCGAAGAAAAGAACTTGCAATTGAAAAGCGGGGTCTACGTGATGTGTTCGGGACCGGCGTATGAAACTCCGGCGGAGGTGAGGATGTTTCAGATGTTAGGCGGAGATGCGGTAGGGATGTCCACTGTGCCGGAAGCCGTTGCCGCCGCACACTGCGGTATGAAAGTCATCGGTATCTCGTGCATTACAAACCTGGCTGCAGGAATACTGGACCAGCCGCTATGCCACAGTGAGGTTGTGGAGACAGCTCAAAAAGTAAAGCAGGACTTTGAAATGCTGATAGATACCATTATTCATGAAGTGATTGAGTAAAAGGCGGAGGGCTGATGCAGTGGACAGAGAACAGGAAGTGTTGATTGAGCAGGTAAAGGACGAGGCGAAGGCGATATTTAAAGGAGATTACAGCGGACACGATATCTCCCATACCATGCGCGTATACAGCCTTGCTCTGGAGATTGCCAAATCAGAAAAGGCAGATTTGTTCCGTGTCGCTCTGACAGCCCTCCTGCACGATGCAGATGACTGTAAAGTCACAGGGAAAGATGACGAAAGTCTGGAGAACGCCGTTGGTATCCTCGGAAAAATCGGCTTGGAAGAGAACACAAAACAGAAGATTTGTGAGGATATTAAAAACCTCTCTTTTCGGGGGAGCGGGAAAACCGTTCCGGCGAGTATGGAGGGGAAATCGTACAGGATGCAGACCGCCTGGATGCCATGGGCGCTGTGGGGATTGCGAGAACTTTTGCCTATGCGGGAAATAGAAATCTGCCCCTCTATGACTATGCAGGGGATGGTGGCTTGGATAATCCGGGCAGGGATTCTGCGGTTGGACACTTTTATAAGAAGTTACTGAAATTAAAAGATTTTATGAATACAGAAACAGCAAAAAAGATGGCAGAGGAAAGACATCGTTTTATGCTTGATTTTTTAGATAGATTGAACACAGAGATAGGAGCGGAATAAAATGACAGATTCTTTTGTGATGAGAGGAAACTTCTGTTTTTGTACAAAAGAACGAAGATTGATGACATATACAGATGCTTACTGTGTTGTGACAGAGGGAATATCCCAGGGGATATTTGAGGAAATTCCCAAAGAATATGAAAATTTGAATGTGATAGACAACGGGGATAAGGTCATTATCCCCGGAATGATAGATTTACACGCGCACGCGCCGCAGTACGCTTTCAGAGGTCTGGGGATGGAACTGGAATTACTGCAGTGGCTCTATGAATATACGTTCCCGGAAGAACAGCGGTATGAAGACCTCGAATACGCAGAAAAAGCATACCGGATTTTTATAGAGGATTTGAAAAAATCAGCGACCACCAGAGCCGTCATATTTGGGACCATTCACACAGCGTCCACGCTGCTGCTTATGAAAATGCTGGAAGAAGCGGGATTGTGCTGTTATGTGGGGAAAGTCAACATGGACAGAAATGTCCCGGATTACTACATAGAAAGTACAAAAGAGTCCATCGCGGGGACAAAAGAATTTATCAAAGAAGCAGAGCTGGCGTTTAAAAACGTAAAGCCCATCCTGACGCCCAGATTCATTCCCACATGTACGGATGAACTTATGAAAGAACTGGCACTGCTGCAGAAAGAGACCGGACTTCCGGTGCAGTCCCATTTGTCAGAGAGCAGGAGTGAAATCCAATGGGTGAAAGACCTGTGTCCAGAGGCAGAATTTTACGGCGATGCGTATGACAGGTTCGGGCTGTTTGGAAATGGCTGCAGGACCATCATGGCGCACTGTGTATCTTCCCATGAAAAAGAGATGGCACGTCTGAAGGCAAATGGTGTGTATGTGGCACACTGCCCCAACTCGAATATGAATCTCTCATCCGGCATCGCGCCCGTGAGAAGATTCCTCGAAAAAGGTATCCATGTGGGATTGGGAACTGATATCGGGGCAGGACACAGCGTATCCCTTGTTGAAGAAATGGTGAGCGCAGTGCAGGCATCCAAGATGCGCTGGAGATACGTGGAGGAAGAAGACCCTATCACCATGATAGACGCCTTTTACATGGCGACAAGAGGAGGCGGAAGCTTCTTCGGCGATGTGGGGAGCTTTGAAAAAGGATTTGAGTTTGATGCTGTCGTGATAGACGATTCAGGAGCGCGGACAACGATGGATTTGGATGTCGCCGCGAGACTGATGAGAATTTTCTATTTATATAAAGAATGTGAAATGACACAGAAATATGTAAAAGGGAAAGCGATTTAAAAAAAGAAGAAAATCCTCGGAGGTATGACTCCGGGGATTTCTTTTCGCCAAAATGGATTTTTGTTATCTTTTTGCCTGTTCATAAAATAGCATATGAACTCGGCATAGTCAAGTTTACGCATTCCCGCTGAAATTATTCCTATATAAAAAAGAAAACCTGTTCCAAAGTAAAATTGACAATCCATCATATATGAAATATGCTGATAATACAAAGCAAGAAGGAGAAGACATATGAGAAAAGTAGTCGGCATTATGCCGCTTTATGATGATGAAAGAAAAAGTTATTGGATGCTGCCCGGATATATGAAGATGCTGGAGGCGGAAAACGCGGTTCCTATGATGCTCCCGCTTACCGCAAAGTCAGATGAACTGGATTATTTTCTTGAAATTTGCGGCGGATTTTTATTGACAGGAGGGCATGATGTTTCCCCATCTGTTTACCAGTCGGACAGGAAACCGTGGTGCGGCGGGTGTTGTACCATGCGCGATGAGATGGAAGGCTATATACTGAAAAAAGCTGTAAAACAAGATAAATCGGTTTTAGGGATATGCAGAGGTATCCAATTTATGAATGCTTGTTTTGGGGGAACTTTGTATCAGGATTTGGATACAGAATATGAAAGTCATATCAATCATCACATGAAACCGCCATACGACAGGACCGCACACCATATCACGATACAAAAGACAAGTCCGCTTTATGATATTTTAAATCAAGAAGAAATAGGTGTGAACAGTTATCATCATCAGGCAATAAAAGACTTGTCACCTGATTTTGAAGTGATGGCAGTGTCTGAAGACGGTCTGGTTGAAGGAATCTATATGCCCAACCATAAGTACATAGCAGGAGTGCAGTGGCATCCGGAATTTTCCTTTGAGACGGATGAAAACAGCAAAAGAATTATAAAATCATTTGTTGAATCTATTGACTAATCTGTAAAGGGTGGCAGATAAGAATTTAGTGTACTGTCTCATTATACTGAAAGTCAATGAGACAGTACACTAGTTATGAGAAACAGGTGAAAGGAGTCATCCGTACGGACGGTCCAAAACCGTTTACTGATATTCTTCGCTAAGAAAATAGGCGACTTTTTCGATGTATTTTTTCTGTTCTTCTGCAAATAGCTTTTCCAAAAGGTCTGTTTTATTGATTTCCCGATATTCCTTCAGACCATCAATATATCTTATCCGGTTTTGATTCTCAATAACAAAGGGAACCAAGTCAGATTTTAAACATTCCCGGAATAAGATAAGTCTGCCGGTTCTGCCGTTACCGTCCTGGAAGGGATGAATGGACTCATATCTGGCGTGAAATTCTGCGAGAATGGAAAGGTCTCTTATCTTCTGGCTGTGATACCATAATAAAAGCTCCTCCATTTTTAAAGGGACATCTTTAGGAAGTACAGTTTCATACATTCCAATCATATTTGGGCGCGTTTTAAAGTCACCGATGGCATATCCATTTGCACGGTCCTCAAAGACGCCGCTTTTCAGCTCATAATGAAAGACCTTTATGAGGCTGGCAGAAAGAGGCTCTTCCAGCGTATCAACCATTTTATTGAACATCAGAAAGTGTCCGTTCATTTCTTCTACATCTTTGGCGCGGTAATAATCATCGCTCACCGGTAATATTCCCGTATCAAACAATGAGGCGGTCTGTTCTTCTGTTAATGTTGAACCTTCGATTTTATTCGAGTTGTATGCCAAAGCTCGTTGTGTATACGCATAAATACCAGAACGGTCAAACTTTTTCCGCTCTATTTGGAAACGGTGTATCAGCTGTTCGTTTCTCATAGTAATCTCCATTCCGCCGCCTTACAGTTGGCAGCACATATCGCTCCTTACATTTTCAATGAAATCATTTTACCACAATACAACGGCAAGATACAGAGAAGGTTTTGATGTATTTTGTCAAAATTCTTGTTTTTCTTTCGTACACCCCTCTATGGAGTACATTTTAATCTGCGGATTTTACATCGAATCGCGGGGAATAAGGTGAGTTGACGATATGGGATATATGCCATATACTGATGATATAAAGAGAAAAGGATAAAAATTATGTCTAAATTTACTATAGTATTTTATGAAGATATGAATGGCGGTAAGCAGGTTGAGGTTTTTTTGAGGTAGGCTCAGATATAACACGCGTTTATTGAAACGGTTAGCAGAAGGGATGGGAATGGTTTTGAAAATTGAATTTGTGCCTAAGGCAAAATCGAAATAACTTTAAAGATATGACGAACTCGACAAGTTTGTATCTTCAAAGGAGGACCCCATGATTTTTCACTACGCCGGCAACTACAATGGAGATGAAAGTAAGCTCCCACAAAGGGAACATCCTGCAAATTTCCACCCGTTTAAAGAAATGGGGATGAAAGAGCTGGGGATAGCTGCCAATATAGGGTGTCTTCTCACGATGATTGTACTGGCAATCCCATTTATCCTGCTCGGAAAAGCGCATTTCGCGGGCAATATGATTTGGCTGGGGGTGGGCAGCATTTGCGCTGTGCTTTCTTTATTTCCCCATGAATTGCTGCACGCACTCTGTTATAAAGAAGATGTGTATTTGTATAATAATCTTAGTCAAGGCTTGTTGTTCGTTGTCGGAACAGAAGATATGAGCAAGGGCAGATTTATTTTTACGTGTTTATGTCCCAACCTTTTCCTGGGAATCATTCCCTTTACTGTCTTTTTGATTTTTCCACATTTGGTGGGAGCAGGAATATTCGGGCTGATAGGAGTGGGCATGGGATTTGGTGATTACATAAACATATATAATACAGTAAGACAAGTGCCGAGAGGGGCACAAACATATTTAAGCGGTGTCCATTCTTATTGGTATTTGAAAGAGTAAGTATAGAGAGTTCTCCGCAAAAAGGTAAATGTCAACAGGCGTTGCTTGCGGCAACGGGAGTATCTTCATACAATAGTGGCAGAAAATGAAAGAAAAGAAGGTGGTCCTAATGTTAAATGAAAACTTAAAAATAATCAGAAAGTCAAAGGGACTCTCGCAGGAAGAACTGGCTGTCAAACTAAACGTGGTGCGGCAGACAATTTCAAAATGGGAGAGAGGGTTGTCAGTGCCTGATTCTGATATGTTGATTTCCATATCAGAGGCGCTCGAAACACCTGTGAGCACTTTGCTGGGAGAAACTGTGACGGAATCCAAAGTTGATGATTTGCAAGTGATTGCTGAAAAACTGGAAATTATAAACTTGCAGCTGGCACAGAGGAAGAACATGAGCCGAAATATACTTCATTGGCTGTTTCTTTTATTATGTGCCGTTATAGTCATGATTTTCGCGACCCTGACGGTATTAAACAGTCCTTATTTGGGGTGGGATTATAGTGCCCCTGAAACTGCTGTCGCAGGAGTGTTTTTTCACGTATTTGAATGGGTGTTTGTGAGGGTGGCGCCATTTCTTTTTGTGGGAGCGGTCGTTGGTTTTTTTTTGACGCGAAAGAAAATGTAATAACAGAAAATATGGCGGGAGTGAATGAGATTTTGCCCCCGCCAAATCACTATGACAAATAGGACTGCGCGTCTTCGGCTGTCATATATTTGTATCCTTTACCCGAATCGTTCTGTGGCACTTGTATCCGCTGCCCGAAGATTCCGCAGCACTTGTATCTTCTACCCGAATAATTCTGCGGCTTCTTTCATTCTGTCCGCGATATGGACACCGAACGGACAGCGTGTCTCGCAGCTCTTACATCCGATACAGTCTTTTCCGCTTGCGGAGAGTTCATGATAATGCGCCCGCACGGAGTCAGGCACTTCCGCGTGTGTGACAGCCAGGTCATACAGCTTGTTGACCATGGCAATGTCGATGCCCGCCGGACATGGCGCGCAGTGGCTGCAGTAGGTGCACTGTCCGTAATAGGCGTGCGCCGGAGCTCCTGCCAGAACGGTTCGATAATCTTTTTCCGCGTCGGATGCGGTCTCGTAGGATACGGCTTCATCCACGTGCTGTACAGAGTTGAAACCAGCCATGACACTGGCGACAGCAGGGCGGGTGAGCGCGTAGTGGAGACATTGGATTGGAGTCAGTTCAATGCCGAAAGGTGAGCGGTCTTTTGAGAAGAGCCTGCCGCCTCCGTAACATTTCATGACCGTGATTCCGACGCCGTTTTTCTCACAGGCTTTGTAGAGCTTTACACGTTCGGGGGCGATGCCGCTCAATTCCTGATTTTGTTCATATGTATTGAGTGAGTAGTAGTCTTCCAGGTTTTCGGTGGGCGGCAGCATGTCAAAAGCCGGATTGATGCTGAACATGATGACCTCAATCTTTCCGCTTTCTACCGCGCGGGAAGCCACTTCCGGATTGTGGGTGCTCAAGCCGATGTGACGAATCGTGCCGGAAGACTTCAATTCTTCCATATATGCGAAGAAGTCACCGTTTAAAATACTTTCAAACTCCGCCGGTTCATCGACATAGTGTATCATTCCCAAGTCAATGTAGTCGGTCTGCATGCGGGTAAGCAAATCTTCAAAGGCAGGTTTTACCTTTTTCATGTCTCTTGTTTTCTTGTACTGTCCGTTTTCCCAGATGGAGCCCACATGTCCCTGGATAATCCATTTCTCCCGATGCCCTTTGATGGCGGCTCCGATGTTGGAACGGACATTTGGCTCGGACATGAAGCAGTCAAGAATGTTGATACCGCGTTCCTCGCAGCGGGTGATGATTTCCTTTACCTCTTCTGTGTTGTGGCGCTCCAGCCATTCTCCTCCTAATCCAATTTCACTGACCTTAAGTCCGGTCTTACCGAGTGGTCTGTACTTCATTTTTATCCTTCCTTTCCTTTTTATTTATCATTTAAAACTAGCTTGCGAGTCTATAGAGGCGAGAGTTATGTTCTGTCTAATATATTTCTATTAACATATCGTGAGCTTTACAGTCCACAGTGATGAAAAATACCTGGTCTTTATTGTCAATGGTAAATCTCACCGGCTCCATATACTGAGAGTAGATGATATAGTCCTCCGGCGGCAGAGAGATGACTGTGGTCTCGACCTCATCGACATAGGCAGAGGAGACGATTCCCATGATTTCTATTTCGTCAGCGCCTTCATCGGGGACGATGCAGAAAGTGAGAAGTTCTCTCTCTTCAAGAGCCTCTGTATTTATAAAAGAGACGGAAACCTCAGCAGGGGCGGCATATTCCACCTCATCTTCAGCGTAATCATCAGAGAATTCATCTGCCAGGTCGAACAGGCTTTCATCATAATCTGCTGTCTGCTCTGTTATCAGTGACAGTACCGGAACACATGCGGGTGCAGTTTGCTGTGCCGCAAGGAGAAGTCCCAGCGCGAGACATTGTATGAGTATGCGATTCATAAAATCCCCCCCTCTGTTTTGCTATTTGAACATGATGAAGTGTGCCCATCAATTCTTCCGAATCGTCAGATTACAAATATGGTTTCAGCTTCTCTACCAGTTCATATATTTTCGTACCCGGAGCTGCTTTTGATGGTAACTTTCCTTCATTAAATTTCTCCAGCCTTTTCGCATTAGTAATTGCAAAATCCATAAACGGTCGGAGTATCTGATACATATCCTTACGATTCTTTTCGTATGTTCCCTTGCCGATTTCGGTCAGCCATTTCGTCAGCTTTGGCCAGTATGCTGTCCGGTGAATATCCGATTGCATATAACTGAAATGCAGCAAATACCATAATTCCACACACTGATTTGACCATACTGCATGATACTCCGTATCTTCTGTACTATTATCTTTGCACAATTCTACAACACGGTCAATATGCTCAGCAGGAAAATCATCTGTATCGTAAACAACCCAAACATGGCGGAACCCATTAGCACTATCGAATGCTCTCTGTTTTGCTTTCCAAAACAAATTAATGGTATTGTCCCCTTCTCCGAAAACTTCAAGCAGTATCTTTTTTCGGTATCTGCTGTTGATGATATCCCGGATTGTTTCGAAATATGCAGGCTCCGTATCTGTTCCTTCCGATACAATCAAATGATATTCCGGCTGAATTTTCATACCCCTGTCTGGCTTTGGTTTCATCCAAGCCTTATTTAAATCGCTTTTCTTCGGAGGCTTCAGGCTCATTTCCAATCCCCTTCATTCAAGATGTTCTGCAGATATGGGTCCGCACCGTATCTCCCTTCCATATACTGCTTATCAAAAGCAGCCGTGCTGTTAACTCTTTCATTATCTTCTCGACGGATTTCATACAGAGAATAAATTTCACTGCTGTGGTTTTCATTCAGTGCCGCAAACCAGATTTCATCTCTGCGAAATACCGTATTCTTCATAGTGGCTATATCATGGGAAGTAAATAAAAGCTGGGCTCCATTCTTGTTAATCTTTCGATTCTTAAACATGGAAATCACATATCGGAGCAGCTTCGGATGCAGTTTCGCATCCAACTCATCTATGATAACCAGTCTTCCTTCCTTCAGAGCAATCAACAGTACAGGAAGGGCAGCAATCAGTTTCTTTGTTCCATCCGATTCATGATTAAACGGCAGTTCATACTCGCTTTCTCCAATTCTGCGCTCCAAGTACAATTGCTTATCTTTTTCATCAAACCGATAATCATCCACATCAATTCCCATATCATTTAAGAGCAAAAGAATCTGCTTCTTAAATTTCTTGTCATCTGAAACCATAATTTGTCTCTCCGCCATAGGATTTGCATAGCTGCGGATGATACAAGACTCAAACCATTCCTGAACTTCTGCAATTACCGGAATATTATAGTTAATGGCAAGGAAAGATAAAAACGGCATCTTTGCATTGATGTTGGTGTTTACATTTTCTTTCTGTAAAATAGCACCGAGGCTGATTTCTTCACCTTCACGATAAAAGATATGAGCCGGCTTCTTTCCCCCAATCTTCTTTCTGTCTAGCGTTTCTGCTGATATTTCATCCTTTAGAATCCCCAGATAATAACGGTATTCATATTCCTCTGTCCGGAAGAATATCTGAAACTCTGTGGGTTCTCCAGCAGATATAGCGTCAAATAAAAACGGCTCCGCTGTCACTTTCTGCTGCATAATCAGCGCCTTCCGGTTCTTTTCCAGTTCATGAATCGGCTTTACGATGGTAGAAATCAAACTGGCTAATGCCAGCAGCAAATTGGACTTGCCTCCTCCGTTCGGACCATAAACAGCACTTACAGGCAAAAGACTGCTGCACTTATCTTTTGTAATTAGACTTTCTGCAAATTCCGGAATAGCGGAAGCCTGGAAATCAAACGTGGTTTCCTCTCTGTATGACTTGAAATTTTGAAATGAAAACTGACAAAGCATCTTTTTCACCTCCTCATCATTTTTACTGATACAAGTATATCACTATTTTTCTCAATTTTCAATTTTTATATTCTTTTTCAAAAAAATAATTTTTTATATTCCGTATAAAATCTTGTTTCCATGTTTTTATCCTTCTAAAAAATATCCTGCATTTATTTGTATGGTACAAGGTATGCTCTCACGAACCTCCTTCCAAAAAAAGAGTAAGAAAACTGGAAATCCCGACCTGATTGAGATATAATATATGCTGCTTTACACAAAAAACGAAGGATAAAGGAATGAAAAAGATATGAGAGGGAAGCTTAGGAACAATCTGATGTTGATGCTGGCGGCGTTTATATGGGGGAGCGCTTTTGTGGCGCAAAGCGCGGGGATGGATTATATCGGTCCGTTTACATTTAACTCTGTGCGCTGTCTTTTGGGAGCGGTGGTCTTGCTCCCGGTTATAAAAGTGATGGACTGGCAGAAAGACAAAGCAAAAGTCGGAAAAACAGGCGTGGATAAGCAGGAGGGCAAAACGCCGGAGGAGAAAAAAGAGGACAACAAGATGCTGCTCATCGGCGGGATTTGCTGTGGGGTCGTACTGGCAGCAGCGAGTTCTCTGCAGCAGCTCGGACTTGTGTATACCAGTGCGGGAAAGGCGGGATTTATCACGGCGCTCTATATATTGATTGTGCCGATTATCCGTATTTTCTTTGGAAAGAAGGCGGGAATCAAAGTGTGGATTGGAATCGCCCTGGCAATTGTGGGGATGTATTTTTTGTGTATCACGGAAGGTTTCCACATTGGAACAGGGGATTTGCTCGTGCTTTTCTGCTCGTTGGTCTTTTCCCTTCATATTCTGGTCATTGACTATTTTTCCCCGAAGGCAGATGGGGTAAGACTCTCCTGTGTACAGTTTTTGGTGTGCGGCGGGCTCTGTGCGGTACCTATGCTGCTGTTGGAAAAGCCATCTATAGAGGGAATCCTCGCTGCATGGCTGCCGATTGCTTACACGGGCGTGCTCTCCTGTGGGGTGGCGTACACCCTGCAGATTATCGTGCAGAAATCTACGGACCCTACGGTGACAGCGCTTGTGATGAGTATGGAGTCTGTGTTTGCGGCAGTGACAGGCTGGCTGATTTTACATGAGAGACTCTCCATGAAGGAAATGCTGGGATGTGTGCTGGTCTTTACGGCAATTATCCTGGCGCAGCTCCCTGACAGGGCAGCCGGGAAAGAAACCGCTCATCAGAAAAGGTCCGACTGATTAGAAAATGTCGGCTGATTAAGAAAAATCCGATTCATCAGGAAAAATCGGACTGCTGCTTTCGGTACTGCCTCGGCGTAAGCCCGGTATGTCTCTTAAAGATTCGTTCAAAGTAGACCAGATTATCGTAGCCGGAAGCCTCGGAGACGGCGGAAATGCTCATCCGGGTCTGGGAAAGGAGGGCGCGCGCCTTCTGGATTCTGCGGATATGGATGTATTCGCCGACTGTGAAGCCGGTGACTTCCTTGAAAATGCGGCTCAAGTAGGATTTATTGAGGAAGAAATGTTTTGCCAGCGCATCCAGGGACAGGGGTTCGCTGAAATGCTCCGCGATATAGCGGGCGATTTCTTCCGCCGCAGCGTGCCGCCCGCCGGAAGGGGCGTCCTGAGGGGGCTTGGCTGTCTGCCGGGCTTCCAGACGTTTGGCAGAGATTAAGAGTTCCGCGAGGCGGCTCTGTATCATGAGCTGCCAGCCGGGATTTTGCACGCGCATTTCTTCTCCGATGGAGAGCAGGAGAGTTTTTACTCTCTGCTGGTCAGAATCCTTAAGCGGCAGGACGATGCAGTCGCCGTCAAAAAAGGTTTCTGGGGAGTATTCTCCGGTGGCGGCGAGAATACTGCTTAAAAGAGGATGAGAGACTTCCAGCAGGATGCGGTCGTGGTGCGCCTGCCGGGAAAAGGCAGTCTTGTGGATGACATTGCGCCGGATAAAGAGCAGGGTGCCCGCATGGAGTGGGTAGATTTTGGAACCGATGAAGTAGCGGCGTTCTCCCTCCAGCAAATAGTAAATCTCATAGTTGTTGTAGTGGATATGCACATCGGGCATGGTGTAATCAAAGTCCCGGACAATGCGGCTGATGGATAAGCCTTTCATTGATTCACTGAAAATGGTATTCTGCACGGTGATTTCCTTTCTTATCATAATTGGATATGGATAGTAAATATTGTATGTATAATCTCTAAAATAAGCAAAATTGTATGAGATTATTATACAATATTTTTTTATAATGTCCAGTGTTGGGATAGTCGTTCCAGGGCGTGAATGACGACCGAGGAGAAGCGATAAAATTTGGTTTTTCCGGGATTACTTGAATCAGGAAAGGAGCATGTGGTATGATTTATAAGAACAAAAGAGCAGAGGATGTACAGATTGCCTATATCGGCGGGGGAAGCCGCGGATGGGCGTGGACGTTTATGACGGATTTGGCGCTGGAGCCGGATATGAGCGGCAGCATTCGTCTCTATGATATTGATATGGAGGCGGCGAGAGCTAATGAGAAGATTGGGAATGACATCACTGCGCGGGACGAGGCAAAAGGAAAGTGGAAATATCAGACCTGCCCGGACTTAGAGAGTGCGCTCACAGGGGCAGATTTTGTTGTGATATCGATACTGCCGGGGACATTCGATGAGATGGAGAGTGACGTCCATCTCCCGGAGCGGCTTCACATCTACCAGTCTGTGGGGGACACGGCAGGTCCCGGAGGAATGGTGCGCGCACTGCGGACCATCCCCATGTTTGTGGAGATTGCAGAGGCGGTGAAGGCATATGCGCCGAAGGCGTGGGTCATCAACTATACCAACCCTATGTCCCTGTGTGTGAAGACGTTGTATCATGTTTTCCCGGAAATCAAGGCGTTTGGCTGCTGTCATGAGGTGTTCGGAACGCAGAAGGTTCTGAAGGGAATTGTGGAAAAAGTATATGGCTTTGAGGATGTGAAGCGGGAAGATATCCACGTCAATGTGCTGGGAATCAATCATTTCACATGGTTTGACTATGCCTCCTACAAAGGGATAGATTTGTTCCCCGTATATCAGAAATATGTGGATGAGCATTTCGAGGAAGGCTTTGAGGAGCAGGACATGAACTGGGCAAATGCCTGTTTCCTGTGCTCACACCGTGTGAAATTTGATTTGTTCCGCAAGTACGGACTCATTGCGGCGGCAGGCGACCGTCATCTGGCGGAATTTATGCCGGGAGACACCTATTTAAATGACCCGGAGACAGTGAAAGATTGGAAATTTGCACTGACAACCGTAGCATGGAGAAAAGAAGACTAAAGGGAGCGGCTTGCCAAGAGCCGCAGGCTGGTAAATGGTGAGGAGAGTGTGGAGCTCAAGCCTACCGGTGAGGAAGGAATCCTTTTGATGAAGGCGCTCTGCGGACTGACGAGAATGGTGAGCAATGTCAATATACCGAACAGTGCGCTGCAGATTGCCAATCTGCCCGCGGATGCGGTGGTGGAGACAAATGCTCTGTTTGAGAGAGACTCTGTCCGCCCGGTGGCAGCAGGAAAACTGCCGGAAAATGTGCGCAGCCTTATTCTTCCCCATGTGGAAAACCATGAGACGATTCTTCAAGCGGCGCTGACCTGTGATAAAGAGGCGGTGGTGAGAGCGTTTTTGAACGACCCGCTGGTAAAAGGAAAGCAGTGCGCAGAGGAAGAAGTCAGAGCTCTTGTGGACGATATGGTGAAAGCGATGGCATCCTATTTGCCGGAAGGGTGGAAGACGGCGGCGTCATGCTCTGAATAATCAGTGGGAATATAGGTATCTCGCAAACGCCTATCAGTTGGAATAAGCAGAAAGGAGACGCTTCAAATGCAGAAGATGAAAATGCGGTTTAAAGAACTGCCGATACGGACAGTACTGACGATTTTACTATTTCCGTTTTTCCTTCTGTTGATGATTTGCTGTGTCTCCTTTTATATTTCCGGTGTGACCCACTACACCAGCATGGTAAAGGAAAATGCCCAGTCGCTGGTGACGCAGAGCCGGAACTCTTTGAACCAGGATATTGCGAATATTCAGGAGTCCGCGGAGAGCCTGCTGGATGAGAGGGTTTTCTATTCCATGGAGACAAATATCGAGGAAGGGAAGGACCCCATTGAGCCTGTAGATTATCTGCAGCTTTCCACAGGGTTTACAAATTTCCTGCAGCACTATTCTACCTATGTAGAGAGTATGGGACTGTGGCTTTCAGATAATTCGATTTACTATTATCAGTCCAATACGGGGAGCGGTATCTCTATTCTCAGAAGTGTCGATTATGCGCCTTATCTGGGCGAGGAGGATTTGACATGGGTGAGTACCTCCCAGATACTGCCGGATTCTATCATTTGGCAGCTTCCCTATCATTTTGCCATGATAAAGTCGCTCGGTACAAGTGACAGCAGCGTGAACGGGGTGTTCCTGGTGGGCGTGCGGGATGAAACGTTTTTTAACCAGATTCAGAACAGCAGACCGACGCCAAACAGTAAGATGGTGCTGATGCGCAAAAACGGAGAGCTCATTGAGGGAAATACTTCGGCAGAAGAGGAAAATACGATGCTGGAGCTGCTCGGCGAGAACGGTGTGGAAGAAGTCCGGGAGAAAATCAGCGGGGCAAAGGACGGAGAGCTTTTATCTTTTAATATTGAAGATTATTACGTCATCTATACGCCAACCGATATTAAAGATACAGGTATTCTGGCAGTGATTCCGGAGGATGAACTCTATATCAACGCCAGGGAATTTACGCATATATTTGTTTTCCTCGCTTTCATTGTCATCATTCTTTTTGTGACATTATATTTTGTGATTCCCAGATATTTTTCCAGTCCTGTGACAAGGCTGCTGGAGCAGATGAAGAAAATCCGGGAGCTATCCGGGGAGCGCAGGATTGAGGTCAGCGGATACAGGGAAATCAGCCAGATAGGAAATGGCGTCAACGAGATGATGGGAAGGATTCAGAACCTGACGGAATCCATTCAGAGGGAAATGCAGGTAAAACAGGCGACCCAGCTCCAATATTTGTTCGCCCAGATAAATCCGCATTTTCTCTATAATACACTGGACTGTATCAAGGAACTGTGCGCCTGCAACGAAAATGAGAAGGCGGAGGAGATGATTGAGCAGCTCGCCGTATTTTACCGCATCGGTGTGAGCAAAGGAAAATCCTATATCCCGCTGGAAGATGAGTTAAAACATGTCTCGGCATATCTCTCCATCCTGCAGACGAGATTTGAGGATTTCCAGTTCTTCATAGAATTGCCGGAGGAGCTGAAGTCCGCCTGCGTGCTGCGGATGATTTTGCAGCCCATCGTGGAGAACGCGGTTTATCACGGTATCCGTCCTTACCGCACAGACGGCACTGTCCGCATTGCCGCAGTGAAAGAGGGCGGCAATGTGGAGATTCACGTCAAAGACGACGGCGGCGGTGTGGCGGAGGATATTTTGCTGAAGGTGCGGAAATCTCTGGACGAGCCGATATGTGAATATTCGGAGAAATCTTACGGTGTCTATGGGCTGAAGAATGTGCAGGATAGAATCCAGATTGCTTACGGCAAGCAATATAAGATTCGTGTGGAGACGGAGATTGACTGCGGGACAGAGGTTATACTGACAATCCCGTATGAGGAGGAACACAGATGACAAAGATATTGTTTGTGGATGATGATGCGATTATTCGCCGTGGAATCAAGACAAAGGTAGACTGGGAGGCAAATGGCTGGGAGCTCATCTATACGGCGAGAGATGCCATGGAAGCGCTGGACTTTATAAAAGACAACCAGCCGGATATCATACTGACGGACATCAAGATGCCGGGGATGAGCGGGATTGAGATGGCGGCGATTGCCAAAGACTATTATCCCACGATAAAGTTTGTTTTCATTTCCGGGTATAAGGATTTCGAGTACGCCCAGCAGGTCTTGAAGCTCAATGCGGTGGATTATTTGACAAAACCGGTGGACCACGACCAGCTTGTGGAAGTGCTCAAGAGGGCGGAAAACCTTTACAAGAGCGAGCGCAAGACAAGTGAGATTCTGAATGAGAAATACCCTCAGATTAAGCGCAATTATATTTCAAAACTCATGAGAGAGAATTTCCAGCATATGGATGATTCCTTTTTTGAGGCTTTTGATATCAACATCAGCAACGGATATGGAATTGTGGCGTTTATTGATTTGCACTACAGTGAGGATATCCCCTACGAGATGGTACAGGATAATGTGGAGCATTACTGTGAGGTGCTGACAAATGCCTTTAGAGGAAGCTTTTTCTTCTGTATGGATAATCTGCAGATTTTTATGATTTACACGGACAGTAATTCCAAAGAGGAGTCGGACTTCTTCAACAAATTGGGTGAGCTGGAACTGTCGGTGAACCAGTTCTCACAGGTAAAGCTGCTGGGGGATAAGGCATCCTTTTTCTACGGTACGCTTATGCATTCTCTGTATGAACTGTATCCGTCCTACCAGGCGGCGCTGCAGAAGATGAACTCCAATGTGGACAGTATGGTTTTGGAGGTCAGGCAGTATATCGAACAAAATTATGCGGACTGCGAGCTGTCACTTGTGAAGATTGCGGACCATTTCAATATCAACCATTGTTATCTCACCAGCGTGTTTAAGAAAAAATTTGACATCAACCTTTATGACTATATCATCCGGGTGAGGATGGAGAACGCGGCGCGGCTTATCGTAGCCAGCGATTTGAAGAATTATGAGATAGCCGAGGCGACAGGATATAAAAATCCGCAGTATTTCAGCATCAGTTTCAAAAAATATTATAACTGTACAGTGACGCAGTACAGGGAGCAGCACAAAGCAGAAAAGAAATAATCTGCAGTACAGGGTAAGGCGCAGACAGCGCGTGAAAAGCAGGAGTGTCTGCAGCACATAAGAAAAATTATTCGCACAGCAGGCGGGAAAGGCGGAATATATGCAGGAGTGTGTAAAGTGGTGTGCCATAGGAGATTCGTTTACTTATCTGGACAGTCATTTGGATGAGACCGGGTATCGCGTGGAGAAAGGATATCTGACCCGAACGGCGGAAAAACTGGGGTTCCCGGTGAAACTATATAATCTGGGGATAAACGGATCCTCTACTTCGGACTGGATTGATGAACCTCTCCTCCCCGCGGACCTCTATACCATTTTGTTGGGGACCAATGACTGGCACAGCGGGAGCACTCCGCTTGGAACGGCAAAGGATTATCAGGCGGCAAAAACAGGCAGTATCCTGGGAAATTTGGGGAAGATTGTAGGAAATATCCGCGCTCTTTCTCCCATAGCGCCGGTTATTGTGATGAATCCGGTGGAACGGGGGGATTTCATCTATCTGGAAGACCACACGAACAATGCTCATGGCAGTTACGCCCCGGAAAATGGTCTCTGGCTGTCGGAGGTGGCAGACGCAATCATAGATGTGGTGAAAGGCGAGAGAATTTATACACTGGACTTGCACAGCCTGGCGGGATTTACCCCGGAAAATGTGGTACATTTCAAACGGGTGAGAAAGGACGGAAAGATACTGAAACTTCCTTACCCCGAATATGTGGGCGTCCTCTGTGACCTGGAAAACGACCCCTATCCCTACCCAAAAGATGCTGTCTACATGACCTATGACGGTCTGCACCCTTCCGATATGGGAAGTGAAAAAATCGCGGAATTACTCTCGGATAAGATAAAAGAAGTGATGTAGGTCTGTGAGGCAGTATATTTATCATTATCAGTTGCCTATCGGCGGGATTTTTCTGGCGGCAGACGAGATTGGCCTGACAGGATACGCAGGCGGGATTGACAAGAAAGTAAAACTGCTGGAGCTGGAAAAAGTAGATATGCAGTCGTTTTTCATACCGAAGAAAGGGACGGCTCTGTAGGGGAATTTAATTGAAATAAGGATTTTATAAAGCGTGAACCAATTTATATAACAAAAAATGGCGAGGGAGATGGCGTTTTCATGAGTATTAATGCTTTTGAGAAAAGAGAACAGGCATTGGAGCTTCGTGCCAAAATTATACAGGCAGAAGAAGAGCGGTTAAACGGAGCGAAGACAAGAAGTATTACAGAAGCTAGAAAGGAATTGAGAGAACGTGCCCAAAAAGTATAAGGTCGAAATTTTTCCTTCTGTATGGGAAGGTTTAAAAAGGATTAAAGAGAGCGCAATTCCAACAAGAGATATTTTATCAGAAGTAGAATTTGCTGCAATAATGGAGGAAGGGCTAAAGCAGGCAAAATCAGATGAGTCTATGACAGTAAAAGAGGCATTTTCCGGTCTTAGAGCAGGTATATAATGAATGGCGATAACTTGTGAGGTAAAAGTAACCCGGCATGCCCTTGTTCTGTGGCGAAAATCCATGGTGTGCCCTTTAGGGTATACCTTATCGGGCAAAGCCCGCCTTCCCTTAAGGGATGTGCTAAGAGGCTTTTTAGGACATAGTATATTATAATCTGTAAATCATTTATGCCGTTTTTGCATAATCTAAAATAAAAATCTTACTTGCGATTTTCTCAATACTATCTATAATATCATCAATTTTTTCAGCCACAACAGTATTTAAAAATTCTTCTCCGCACTGTCCGCATTTTAAACATGGTACATTTTCGATAATCACATAGCAATTATTTAATTGCGTAAAATAGGTTGTCTTTTGCGGTCTCATATCTCCGGCTTTACAGCTCATGCATTTTATCTTATTTGCTCCCTCCTGGTCTTTAAATCATTCTCAAATTTTTATATAGAACTGTTTATATCAATCACTTTTTCACCCGTTTCTCAAAGTTTTGGTTTCCTTATTTGTTTTATAATAACACTGTTTTTGGTGTGGCTAAACACTATTTTTTAGTCTGCAAAACTGCTTTTCACAAGCAAGCTTGTTCCAAGTTGAGTCGCGTTACGGTAGTGTAACGCAGTGCAAGCTCGATTCCGCGTATGCTTCATCTCGCTTCGGGCATGCCTGCCCTATAAAAATATATAAACCCAGTCTTCCGCAAATAAATTTGCGTAATCCTGTTTTATATATTTTTGCACTGCTGGTTATGTTAAAAATATTATACTTTTTCTCTAAATTTATTGAATTTATATTTTGGGGGAAGAGTGTTTAAATATTAACAGAGTAAAACATGTGGATGTTTCTTAAGGACATCGGAGCATTGTTGAAAGAGAGGAAAGGTGAGAAAGATGAAGAAGGGGAAACAGGATTCTGTGCCCGCTGTTAAGACGAAAATCGTGTGGACACCGTATCTGTTGATTCTGCCGGTGATTATTCTGATTGCAGGCGTTATGCTTTACCCACTTTGTAAGACATTCTATCTGGCATTTCAGAATTACAACCCAGCAATGCCGTTTGCCAACGGATTTACGGGTTTTGGTAACTTTATAAAGATTTTTACAACGGATGAGTTTTATTCCGCGCTGTGGGTATCATTGAAATGGGTAGTTGCTCTTGTGCTGCTCCAGTTGATATTTGGTATGATTGTAGCCTTGATTCTGAATCAGAACTTTAAAGGAAGAGGTTTCTTTAGGGCGCTGGTGTTCGTGCCGTGGGCGATGTCAGGAGTTCTGACTGCCGTACTGTTCAGCTTGATTTACAATCAGAACTACGGTGTATTAAATGACTTGCTCATGAATATCGGACTCATCAAGGAACCTGTGGCTTGGCTTGGAAATCAGCACATTGTGCTGGGCTCCGTCATTGTGGCGGAGTTGTGGAGAGGTATTCCATTCTTCGCAATCAGTCTTCTGGCTGCTATGCAGGGGCTGTCACAGGATGTATATGAGGCGGCAAAAGTGGATGGGGCGACGAAATGGCAGTCTTTCCGGTTTGTGACACTGCCGCTCCTCAAAGACACAATCGTATTGACAACGCTGCTGCGTACCATCTGGGAGTTCAACAGTGTAGACTTGATTTTCAGTCTGACAAACGGCGGACCGGTCGGAAAGACAACGACCTTGAGTGTATTGATTGCGAACCAGGCGCTCACGACAAACAACTATGGATATGGCTCGGCAATCTCGGTTGTAAGCTTCGTGATACTTGCGGTTATTGCGGTTATCTATATGAAAGTATCAGGATTTGCGAAAGGAAGTGATTCATAATGAAAGAAAAGAAGAGAGATATTGTCTTTTTGAGATGGCTTCCATTGCTGCTTATCTGTACATATGTGGTATTCCCGATTTACTGGGCAATCAATACCGCATTTAAAAACGAATCGGAAATCCTCGGGAAAGATGTCACTTATCTTCCCCACGAGGCGACGGCAGCGAACTTTATCGATGCCTGGACAAATGTGGGATTTGATAAATACTTCTTCAATAGTTTGAAAGTCAGCGGTATTTCTGTTATCTTCATTGTTATTATCTCTATTATGGTGGGATATGCGCTGAGCAGATATAAATTCAAATTTAAAATGGCGTTTTTAGGATTATTGCTGGCAGTACAGTTTATTCCTGCGGCAGTGCTCCTTGTACCGCTGTTCAACATTTTCAACGGTCTGGGTCTGGTTGGCTCCCATATCGCGCTGATTCTCGTCAACGTCACATTCCAGACACCGTTCTGCTGTGTGCTGATGAGAGGATTTGTGGAGGGAGTTCCATTCTCGCTGGAAGAAGCTGCCATGATTGACGGATGCAGCCGAATCCGCGGCGTATTTAAAGTAGTCATCCCTATGCTGGTGCCGGGAATCATCACAGTTGCGGCATTTGCCCTAATTGGATGCTGGAATGAATTCCTGTTTGCGATGATGTTCTTAAATGACCCGAACAAATATACAGTTCCAATCGGACTGAAGATGATGCAGGGAGAATATGGTATCCACTATGGCGCGATGGCGGCAGGCGCAATCATCGCCATGGCAATCCCGGTTGTTCTCTTCGCGTATTTGCAGAAATACCTTGTGACCGGACTGAGCTCCGGCGCTGTCAAAGGTTAATACCGGATGCGGTTTAACATAATAATTTAAGAAAAGGTGGAGGTAAGAAAATGAAAAAGAGATTAGTAGCAGTATTAATGACATGTGCTCTTGGAATGACACTTCTCGCTGGCTGTGGAAGCAGCTCCTCTGAGGAGAAGGACAGTTCCTCCAAAAGCAGCGATGGGAAAGTGGAGATTACTTTCTGGGACAACTATGCAGACACAATTCACACAGAAGTATATACACAGTTGATTGAGGACTTTGAGAAAGAAAACCCGGACATCACAGTAAAATATGTTCCGTTGCCGTCCGACCAGGCAAAATCCAAGTACGATGTTGCGATTCAGTCCAAATCTACACCGGACTGCGGAGTTATCTATCAGTATTGGATGAACGATTTTGTTATCCAGGATGCGCTGCTGCCGCTGGATGACTACTACGGAGACAGCGATGCGCTTCTGGACACATTTGTGGACAGTATGAAGAATACAGCTCCGGATGGAAAATTCTACAGTCTTCCATTCTATGTAGTACCGCCGGCACTGTGGTACAACACAGAGCTTTTCGAGGCGGCAGGTCTGGAAGCACCGACCACGTGGGATGAAGTGTTTGATGATGTTGAAAAACTGACAGATAAAGACAATGGCGTATATGGATTCTCTATCCGCGGCGGTGCCGGAAGCTCCCAGCAGTTAGAGCAGATGCTGTATCAGTACTCAGGAATCACAGATATGTTTGATGAAGAGGGAAATTCTACAATCAACGACCCGTCACATGTAGAGTTTTTGGAAAACTTCGCAGCACTTTACAACAAATATACACCGGAGAGTGATATCACAAATGCAAGTACAGAGATGATTTCCGCATTTGATTCTGCTTCCGCAGCGATGATTTTCCACAACATCGGTTCCTACGGACAGCACAGAGATACACTCGGAGAAGACAAATTCGGCGCAGTGATTGACCTGAAAGCAGAAGACGGCTCCAGCGTTATGGTTTCCAACGGTGTGGCTTCCCTGTCTGTATTCAAAAATTCTGCTCATCCGGAAGAGGCATACAAGTTTATCAGCTACTTGACAGAGCACACTGGAAACAGCCTTTACAATGAGAAACTTGGTTCTATCCCATGCAACAAAGAAGCGCTCGCAGATGAGTGGGTACAGAACTCTGCACCGGTTAAAGCAGCAGCGGACATGTTGTTGAACCCGGAGACAAAGATTGCTACACTTCCGGTAGAAGTAACAGGATACTTTGACCTGCATACAAACACACTGGCAAAAGATTTCCAGAATGTACTGCTTGGAAATGAGACAGCACAGGAATACCTGGACAACTGGGCAGAGCAGATGACAGCGCTCAAGAAACAGTACGATGAGAATGTCGTAAGTAAATAAGTGAATACCTTACAAAAGTAGAAGTAGAGAAGACTGATACCGGACGGAGGGTATCCCAAGAGTCATAAAATGGCTTGTGGTGGGAGGTTTAGCAGCGCTAAGCCTCCCACATTTTCGGTAAAAGCACAAAAAGAAAGGATAAGAGAATGGACTGGATAAAAGAATTTGAAAACCCGGATGTATCCTGCAGAGTGAAACCGTTCTGGTTCTGGAACGGGGACATCACAGAGGCAGGTATAGAAAAACAGATTAAGGAAATGTACGAGAAAGGGATTGGGGGCTTCTATCTCTGTGCCCGTCAGGGTCAGACCGTTCCCTATCTTTCTGAAAAATGGTTTTCTCTCGTGAAATATGCCTGTGAGAGAGCGAAAGCATATGGTCTGGAGGCGTGGCTGTATGATGAATATCCTTATCCCAGCGGGATGGGAGGTGGGGAAGTATTAAAACGCCACCCGGAAGCGGAACACAAGATACTCTGCCACGAGCAGTTTGAAGTCCTGGGAGGGACAGAAATCAGCAGAAAATTTGAAAATGGAGAAATCCTTTACGCAAAGGCATTTCCTGTAAACGCAGGGGGAGCGGAAATATGGGAAAATGGTCTGGACCTTCTGGAGCGGTTCGGCATTTTACAGCCGGATGAAATTTACCAGATTACAGGGCTTACCATGTACAATAATAAGCGCTTTTTCTCCGCCAATCCCCAGAGTGTGCTCACCACGGTACTCCCGGAGGGGAACTGGAGAGTGGAAGTGTATTATCAGAAGCCCATGGGGGATTTTAAATTTTATGGCGGCTACTTCGACCCCTGCCATGAGGATGCGGTGGAAACATTCATTCAAGTGACCCATGAAGCGTACAAGAAAACTCTGGGAGAGGATATGGCATCCCAGGTGAAAGGTATTTTTTCCGATGAGGTGGGTATGTTAAGCCCGATTCCATGGACGGACAGGCTTCCAGAAGCGTTTCAGGAGAGGAAAGGATATTCTATCCTAGAAAATCTCCCTGCTCTGCACAATACGCCCTGGGAGGGGGCGTACCGCATTCGCTACGATTTGTATGATGTGATTCATCAGATTTTTGTGGAGAGCTACCACAAACAGGTGGCGGACTGGTGCACAAAAGAGGGCATCCAGTATTGCACGGAAGTTCCCTTTATGCGGCTGTCTACCCAGCGCTACAGCCATATTCCGGGCGGGGATACCGCGCACGAGAAGGCAGGGCGTGAGTTGGAGTGGATTTACGACAAGTATCTCTGTGCTTTCCGCTACAGCGCCAATGCGGTGGCTTCTCTGGCTCGGCAGCTTGGCAGAAAACAGTGCCTGATTGAAAGCTTCCACAGTGTAGGCTGGACAATGACGCTCCAGGATGCCAAGTGGATGCTGGACCGTCTGGCGGCGAGCGGTATTAATCTGTATGTGTTCCATGCGTTTTATTATACGATTGAGTCCATCAACAAGCATGACGCGCCGCCTTCCCAGTTCTATCAGAATCCTTACTGGGAGCATTACAGGAAGCTGGCGGACTACGCCGGGCGTCTGTGCGCGTACGTGACAGCGACAACGGAAAATACAGAAATCGCTGTCCTCGACCCTCTCCCAAGCCTGTGGGCGCTGCTTGGCAATCCGTTCCAGGGATTCCCTTACTGCGGAGAGTCAGAGAAAGAAAAAGCACAGTGTGATGCATTGCGGGACAACTGGGTCTACACCACGAAAACACTTTTGCTGAATCAGCTCCAGTATAATCATCTGGATTCCGAGATGCTGCCGGACTTTAAGATAGAGGATGGGCGACTGAAGATGGGCGATGCGGCGTATAAGATTGTCGTCATTCCTCCGGCTCTGTTTTATGAGAAGAGCGCGTTTGTAAAGCTCGAAAAGTTCGTGAAGGCGGGGGGATACCTGATATTCCTCGGCAGTCTGCCTTACTTGTCTCTTGATAAAAATGAGGCAGACGAAACGATGGCATCCCAGTGGAAAAGGCTGGTGGAAGAAAATCCGGGACAGGTGACCTTTCTTCCGGCGGACGGTGTTCTTCAGAATGCGGGAATCGAGAAGGCGTTTATTGAAAAAGTCAGAGAACTTGCGAAAGAGCCGCTTGAAGTCTGCTTTGAGCGGGAAGAAGAAAGGAAGAATTTCATAACCTCTATGCGCAGGGATGAAGCAGGGAATCTCTATCTGGCTCTTGCAAATCAGGGGAAACGCAGCGCCCACGCGATGATTAAAAATATGGCGGACACCGTGTTCTCTGTGGTAGAATTGTCTATGGAAGACGGGAAGGTCAAAAAGAGCGGAACACTTGAGAGCGAGAAACAGGTGGAATTTGCGCCCTATGAGAGCAAATATTTTTGCCTGACAGCCGGCGAGACGCGGGTTCAGACAGCACAGATGGCAGCCGCGAAACCGGAAGAGACTGTTTTACCACGGCGGGGTGAGGAAGAAATCGTGGTTTCTACAGAGGAGCCCTTTGGCGTTACACTGTCCGGTCTGAATGTGCTGCGCCTTGCGAAGCTGGAAATTTCCAGAGACAGGGAAACCTGGTATGTGACAGAACCCATGACGTTAATCGAGCAGGCGGCGGCTTTTCCCATCCTCAGCAGTTCGGATTACGTATATGAGAGTACCTTTGGGACGCCAAAACAGATTCATATGAAGTTCCCGCTTGACATAGTTTTCAGAGCCTCGTTCGAAGTGGAGACTGTGCCGGAGTGGATGGAGCTTCTGATGGATAGACGCGCCATCACCGGGGCATGGAAAATCAAAGTCAACGGAAATGTGCTGGATGAAACCCAGTTCTATCATCGGTTTATCAACGATGAGAGCAACCGTCTCGTCAACATTACCGAGTACATCAGAGAAGGAAAGAATGAGGTTGAGATTACAGTGACTGCGCAGAAAGAGTCGGACGGCGTCCGTGACCCGCTTTATCTGCTGGGAAAATTCGGAGTGGATGAAGCGCGCAGACTGACAGCGATGCCGGAGAACGTTTATTTTGACAGCCATTATATCAAAGGGTTCCCATATTACAGCGGGAAAATGACTCTGGAAAAGGAAATCACTCTGCAGCCGCAGGAACTGCCGGAAGAGTTTGACCTGCGCTTTGACTTCGCGGACGAATGTCTGGATTGTCTGGAAGTGAGAATAAACGGTCAGTCTCTCGGCGTGCGTGTCTTTACACCATACCGCTGGACATGCCGGAAGGATTTTGTAAAACCGGGCAAAAACCATCTGGAACTGGTACGAACCAATACCCTGGCAAACATGCTGGATGGGACGTATTTTGATTACGAAGAACACAAACTGGTACATATTTAGGAGGAAACATGGATTATATCATCACAGAATTTGGCGCTGTTGCCGATGGGGTAACAAACAATCAGAAAGCCATCCAGGAGGCGATAGATACATGCACACAGGCAGGAGGCGGCAGGGTCGTCGTCCCTGCCGGAGAGTTCCTGACGGGGACGCTTATATTAAAAAGCAACGTAACGTTGCATTTGGAGGCGGGAAGTGTGCTGACAGGCAGCCTGAATCCGGAAGACATTATTGATTTTGCGAGAAATGTGGAGGACCCCAACGAGGATATCGGATGGGAGGGAGGCTGCTTTTTGTGCGCGTTCCATGAGAAGAACATCAGTATCACCGGGGAAGGGACGATTTACGGACAGGGCGATAAAGTCTTCTATGATGACGGAGCAGATGGAGAATTCCACGAGTGCCCGAAAAATGTACGCATGGAGGAACGCCCCAGAACGACATTTTTTGAGGATGTGGAAAATCTCACGGTTCGGGGAGTCACTTTCCGGGATGCTGCGTTCTGGACACTGCATATGGCGGGATGCCGTCATGTCATTGTGGACGGCGTGCGAATCTTAAATGATGTTCGGGGCGCAAACAATGACGGAATCGACCCGGATACCTGTCAGGATGTAGTAATCAGCAACTGTATTGTGAAATCCGGGGATGACGCCATTGTGGTGAAAAATTCCGCGCCCATGGCGAAGAAATACGGCGCCTGCGAAAATATTACTATCAGCAACTGTGTGCTCTATTCCCATGATTCCGCACTGAAAGTGGGAACAGAGACATGTGAGGCAATTCGCCATGTCATTTTGAGCGACTGTGTATTCAGGGACTGCTCCAGAGGCGTGGGAATCTGGGTGCGCGATGGGGCTGTGATTGAAGATATCCACGTACACCATGTGTCCGGCAATACCAAACGCTATGCGGACTGCCCTCAGAGAGACTTTGCGCCCCGCTGGTGGGGAAAAGGCGAGCCGGTTTTCATCAGCGCGACGCCCAGGAGAAAGGGCGAACATCCAGGCTGTATCCGGGATATTACCTTTGACCATATTTATATGACCGTAGAGTCCTCGCTGTTTATCGCGGGGGAGCCGGATTCGGAAATCGAAAATGTGACAATACAGGATATGCAGCTCACCATGAAAAGTCAGGGGACACAGAAGCCGGAGTTGTTTGACGAACAGCCTTCCGTGCGCAATGTATACCCCCATGATATTCCCGGCGTGTATGCCCGCAGCGTAAGAGATTTACATGTCAGCGGAATCATAAGGCGGGAAGGCGTGTACAGGGAATATCCGCTGACGGAGCTTCACAACTGCACGAACGCGGAAATCAGGATAAAAGAAAGGTAAAACATAAAAGAAAGGTAAAAAACATTGAAACAGGTGATTCGCGCCCAGTACCGGGCAGTATTAAAACAGGGGATTTCAGAAGAAAAATTCCGACAGGCAGCAGAAGTATGCCGTGCGAAGATGGAGAAAGAGGCAGAAGCAGAGAACCTTCTCACAGGCGGTATATTCCGCCACGAAAATCTGCTGTTTCTCTATATGGAATATATCTGTGATTGGGAGGAAAACGAAAACCGTGAAATAAAACTGGCGAGGCAGGACTGTATTGAAAAACTGCCGGATAAGTGGTTTTCCTGTATGTCGCTCTTTCTCCACACCTGGCAGGAACTTTCCGGGGAGCGCTGCTGGGCGTACATGTATCCGGTCTTCTGGTTTGATACGCCGAAAGATTTAGATACATGGAGACGGCGCGAGAAACCAAAGGGACGCTGCGGCAGAATCGCGGTTCTCTATCCTGACAAATTATTTTCCTATGTCTGCCATCATCAGGCAATTGTGAAGGAAGGGCTTCTCGTAGGCGACCGCTACCAGATGATTTCTCTTCATGAGAATGTCCTCTTTTCCTATTTTGAGACACCACGTGACCGGGAACAGGTCAATATCCGGCGCTTAGAAAAAGCGTCCCGCGAGATAGAAACGTGGGAAGCCGCGGACCCGGAAAGCCATTTTTATCACTTCCCGGAGGCGCGGGGAGAGAACTTTTTGGTGATAGAGACGGTGGTGGATGTGGGAGTGCAGGATTAGAGAAATATAAAATGATGGAAGAAAGGCTCTGTCTGATAACCACGGACAGAGCTTTTACTATTAAAATTATTTTAGAAATGATATACTAATAAAAGAAAGCGGGGTGAAATGATGATTTTGGAAGAAATAGTAAAAGGGGAGTCTCGGAATTTAGAGTTTAAGTCAGAGCTGCCTGCAAAAACGGGAAGATATATGAAAACAATAATCGCGTTTGCAAATACTGGTGGCGGAAAACTGATAATTGGAGTTGAGGATAAGACCGGTAAAATAATCGGAGTAGATGAAAAAGCTGTTTTTCAAATAATGGACAGCATAGCCAATGCAATATCGGACTGCTGTGTGCCTCAGATTATGCCAAACATTACATTTCAGACAATTGAGAATAAATGTGTAGTAATAGTAGAGATATACCCCGGTGCAAATAGACCTTATTATTTGAAAATAGAGGGTAAGGATAAAGGAACTTATATCAGAGTAGGCGGAACTTCACGACCGGCAGATTTTATAAAAGTAAAAGAGCTTGAAATGGAAGGGGCAAATGTTTCCTGGGACGAATTGACTTGTATAGGTTATAATTTGCGGCAAGAACCAATAGAAAAGTTGTGTAATGATATTAATGAGCACATGGAGAAAGCGGTATTCGAAAGCAATGATAAACCATATAAAAAAATATCGTTAGAACAATTGATTAATTGGAAAGTCATAAAAAAAGTTGAGGGAAAGATGACCGCAACCAATGCATTTGTATTGTTGACAGATGAATATTTTACCTTTTCTAAAATCCAGTGTGCCCTATTCAAAGGAGTAGACAGGGATATTTTTATAGACAAGAAAGAATACAGCGGACCACTTTATGAACAGATTGAAAATGCATACCAGTTTGTATTACGGCATATTAATTTAGGCGCTGAAATTGAGGGAATCGTTCGGAAAGAAGGATATGAATTGCCTACAGTGGCGATTCGAGAGATGATTGTTAATGCTGTTTGTCACAGAAACTATATGGATAATTCCTGCATACAAGTTGCAATTTATGATGACAGACTAGAAGTGACCTCTCCAGGAATGTTATACGGCGGATTGACTTTAGAGGAAGCTTTGAGCGGGCGGTCTAAAATTCGCAATCGTGTGATTGCAGAAGTATTCAGTAGGATGGAAATTATTGAAGAATGGGGAACTGGAATAAAACGGATTGTAAGAAGGGCAGAAGAATATGGACTTCCCAAGCCAGATTTTCAGGAAATTGGTGATACATTTCGTGTGATTTTATACAGGAAGACCGATAAAAAAGAACAAAGGACCGATAAAAGACCGATAAAAACCGATAAAAAAGAACAAAAGACCGATAAAGGACCGATAAAAAATCCGAAATATTCTTTAATGATGGAAAGAGAGGAAAAAATTACGGAATATGTAGATGAATATGGCAGCATCACAAATAGAGAAGCAAGAGAATTGTTAGGTTTAGCTGAATCTACAGTCAAACGGATTTTAAGAGAAATGGTGAGAAAAAATATGCTCTCTGAAATTGGGGAAAGAAAAACGAGAAAATATTTAAGAAGCAGACAGTAAAAATAAAAGAGACTGGTATATTGACAGCATAAGGGGCTGCAGGGTTTCAGTCTCTTTTATTTAAAAGGCATTTTATTTAGAGGCAAATGATTGTGTGGAATATAAGGTAAGCAATGGATAGCCGGAATCACCTCATAAACGTATCAATCACATGCAGTATCCCATCTTCATCATTAGACTTGGTGATGAAATCTGCGGTATCTTTGACCGGAGCCTGGGCGTTTGCCATGGCGACTCCCAGCCCGGCGTACTCAATCATGGAAATATCGTTGTAGCCATCGCCGCAGCATATCATCTGGTCCGCGGTCAGACCGATGCTGTTCAGAAGCTTCTGGAGGGAATATGCCTTGTCGATATGCTGGGGCATGATTTCCAGGAAAAATGGCTCTGAACGGTAGATGTTAAGAAAGCCGTGATATTTCTTCTGAAGCACCGGCATACATTCTTCCAGGACGGACGGTTCACCGGGAACTAACAGTTTATTGACTGGAAAATCCAGTACAGATGGAAAATCCTCCACGACCCGGACGTTCATGCTGTTGATGAAGGACTCTTTTTCAGTATATTCATTGGGCGCGATTCCGGAAAAAATAGTATCCGCATCGTAGGAAATGATATCCAATCCCGGAAATGTACGTATGTACTCGTAAATCGGACGGATGACCTCTGCGGGCAGGACTTTGTTGTAAATCGCCTGTCCGGTGGAACACTGCGTGATGCGTGCCCCGTTGAAAGACAGGATGAAGCTTCCGTATTTGGCTAAATCCAGTTTTTCTGCGAGAGGCAGTACTCCATTGATAGGGCGTCCGCTCGCCAGTACCACCTTTTTTCCAAGCTGCTGGATTTCAAGGAGAGCCTGTCTGGTGGGCTCTGTCAGTTCTTTTTTGGAGTTGGTCAGTGTACCGTCCAAATCGAGGACCAGCATTTCGTATTCCATAATTAATTCCCTTTCTTTTTCAATTCAACGACCGCCGTGCAGAGGACGTCGGTGGAAGAGTTCAGTGCAGTTTCACAGGAATCCTGGATGACTCCCACGATAAATCCGGTGCCGACTACCTGCAGTGCAACATCATCGGGAATACCGAAAAGGCTGCATGCCAATGGCACCAGCAGAAGAGAACCGCCTGCTACACCGGAAGCTCCGCACGCGCTCACGGCGCTAAGGACGCTTAAGATGACAGCGGTGATGATGTCCACATGGATGCCTAATGTATTTGCTGCGGCAAGGGCAAGGACGGTGATTGTAACAGCAGCTCCGCCCATGTTGATGGTAGCGCCCAGCGGGATGGATACGGCATAGGTGTCTCTGTCCAGTCCCAAATCCTCACAGAGCCGCAGGTTGACCGGTATATTTGCCGCAGAGCTGCGGGTGAAAAAAGCAGTAATCCCACTGTCCTTCAAGCATTTGAAGACAAGCGGAAACGGATTGCGGCGGATGTAGAGGAAGGTGATAATGGGGTTCATGATAAAAGCAACCGCTGCCATACTGCCGACCAGTACCAGGAGCAGTTTCCCGTAACTCAAAAGCGAGGTCAGCCCCTGTTCGGAAATGGTTGTAAATACAAGTCCCATCACGCCAAAAGGTGCTAAATTGATGACCCATCTTACAATCATGGAGACTGCGTCCGCGAGATGGCTGAGTGCCTGCTTGGTGCCTTCCGAGGCTTTGCGCAGAGCGATACCGAGCAATACCGCCCAGGCGAGAATGCCGATATAATTTGCATCCTCCAGAGCAGCGATTGGATTGGAGACCAGCTTCATCACAAGCGAGGTGAGCACCTCACCGACTCCTCCGGGGGCTGCCATGTCTGAAGCGCTGTCCGCATTGAGCGTCAGAGTTACGGGGAAAAGGAAGCTGGCTGTCACTGCCACACAGGCTGACAAAAATGTCCCCATGAGGTAGAGAAAGACAATCCCTTTGATGTTTGTCTTCTGTCCTTCCTGCTGTTTTGCCAGCGCGCTCATCACGAGCAGCAATACAAGGAGCGGCGCCACAGACTTTAGTGCTTCCACGAACAAGGTGCCGAACATTTTCAATAATGTCGCCTGGGGCAGGAAGATGCCCAGAATGATTCCCAATATCAGACCACCGGCAATCCGTTTTACCAGACTGATGGAAGTCCATATGTGTAATAACTTTCTCATGTATTCAGTGTATAGTCCTTTCTTATTTCCATTTCCGATATGCTGGTATGCTGCCTGCTTTCACAGGCGCTTCCACGCTATATTTGCTTTTGCAGGTATTCCACAATTTCCGGAAATTCCATTCCGTGGGAAGCCTTTACCAGAACGGTATCCCCTTTTTTGAGTATGGCATCTGCCTGCTTGAAAAAGGAAGCCTTGTCCGCAAAGTGATAGACAGCCGTCTTACTTTCTTTGCCGTCATTGTTTGCCGTTCCTTTTTCTGCTGCGGCTTTGGCGCCTTCTGTCATATGACGTGAATATTCTCCAATACAGATTAAGACGTCGATGCCGAGACTGACGGCGTATGCGCCTATTTCCGCATGGAGCTCGTTGATAGTCGGTCCCAGTTCAAACATATCCCCTAAAATGGCAACCGTGCGCGTGTCCGCTTTGGCGAGCACGTCAAGAGAGGACTTCATGGAAGCCGGATTCGCGTTGTAGCAGTCGTCGATGATGGACAGGGAAACCGTCTCAATGAGATGATTGCGTCCTGCAAGGGGCACCAGACTCTCGATTCCCTCTATGATTTCCCGGTCGTCCATACCCAATGTTTTGCCTGCCGCAATTCCTGCAAGGGCATTGTAAACCATATGTTCACCGGGGATGAAAATGTGCGCGGTAAAGTCAGAATCCGGTGTGTGGAAATGCGCATTTGTCCCTTTCAGTCCTTGATTTTCTATCTCATTTGCGTGATATGGCAAAGTCTCGTCCAGTCCGAAATAAATCGGAGAAATCCCATTGGCGGGGGTAAATCCCCTCAGCTTATCATCGTCTCCGTTAAAGAGAATCACGCCGCCGGGATTCATGTACTGCAGCATTTCTGTTTTCGCCTTGAGGATTCCGTCGCGGGATTTTAAATGCTCCAGATGGGCGTATCCGATATTGGTGATGACGCAGATATCCGGGCGGGCTACTTTTGCCAGCCGGGTCATCTCGCCGAAATCACTGATTCCCATTTCCAAAACCGCGATTTCATGCTCCTCGCGCAGACGAAAGACAGTGAGCGGAAGTCCGATTTCATTATTGAAGTTCCCTTCGGTTTTTAATACATTGAATTTGCGGGATAAAATAGAAGCAATCATTTCTTTTGTGCTTGTTTTTCCCACGCTCCCGGAAATGCCGACCACTTTGATGTCCAAAGAACGGCGGTAGTGCTCCGCAATATCTTTGATTGCCTGCAGGCAGGACTCTACAACGATATAAGGAAAGTCCGCGCCTTCCAGAGTATGTTCTGATACAGCGCACAAGGCTCCTGCCTCCATGACCTGGGGAATGAAATCATGTCCATCCACCCGCGCGCCTTTGATGGCAATAAAAAGGCTGTCCTTTTCGACTTTACGGCTGTCAATGACAACACTGCTGACTTCTTTTAGTGCGGCAGAAGGACTGCCGTGATAAGTACCCCCGCATGCTGCGGCGATTTCGTTTAATGACATATGTTTCATCAGGAAAATTCCTCTCTTTTCTAAGCTCTATGAAGACTTTCGTTTCATGAAGAATACCGTGCCTCCAGGGATTTCTGGATGATAAGCTCGCATAAATCCCCGTATTCGATGCCAATCGCCTTTGCCTCTTTTGGGAGGAGACTGGCTGCTGTCATACCGGGCAGGGTGTTCATTTCCAGACAATAGAGATTGCCGCTGTCATCAAGCAGGAAATCCGCGCGGCTGTAAACATTCAGTTTCAGAGCGTGGAACGCCTTTACGGTCAGAGCCTTCATCCGTTCTTCAATCTCCGGGCTGATGTCAGCAGGACAGACCTCCTCAGAAGCGCCCGCCTGGTATTTATTTGCATAGTCAAAAAATCCGCTTTTCGGAATGATTTCAATAGGGGGAAGCGCCTCGCCGTCTATAATGCCGCAGGCAAATTCACGCCCTTTGATGTAGGGTTCCACGATGACCTCGTCCTCATAGCGGAAAGAACTGCGAAGCGCCTCTTCATATTCTGCCTCAGTGTTCACGATGTATACACCGATGCTGGAACCGCCGGAGCACGGTTTGATGACCACCGGAAGGTCAAGTCCCAGTGAGGCGAGGGATTTATCCTCATCGTCCTTGTGCAGACAGCCGCCGCCGGGGGTGTCCACACCGCACTGCTGGAAAACTTGCTTTGTGAAATCCTTATCCATAGCTACCGCACAGCCTAAAGAGTCGGGGCCGGTGTAACGGATGCCCAGCAGGTCGAAGGTCGCCTGAAGCTTTCCGTTTTCGCCCTCGCCGCCGTGGAGCCCTAAAAAGGTGATATCTGCCATGCGGCAGAGTTCAATAACGTTGGGACCTAAGAAGCAGTCAGACTTATCGGAACGGGAAGCTTTGACAGCCTCGATGTCCGGCTCTGAGGTGCTGATGCCTTTCGCAATTTCCAGACCATGTCCGGGCAGGGTGAATACATCCTCCAGATTGGCAGGAGCGTTTTCAAGCCCCAGAAACACATCCAACAGATAGGCATCGTGTCCTTTTTCCAACAGTGTCTTACAGATTCCGGCGCTGGATGAGAGGGAGACATCGCGCTCCGTACTCAGTCCGCCTGCCAGTACAATAATTTTCATAACAATAACTCTCCTTATTAATTATTTTATATCACTTTCAAGACTCGCCCGCGAGTCTTGGCGCGGGATTCAATACAGGGAAATCCTGCGGACTGGTTCATGACAGGAGAAGTCCACAGGAGGCTGAATATCTGTCGTTTTATACGCTCATGGCATCCAACAGCTTTGTCTTGGTGTCGTAGAGCTTCTGGGAGAGGTCCACATAAACTTTATGCGGATAAAAGAGACGTTTTGTCTCGTCCCAGAGCGTTTCCTTTTCCTGCCGGCAGTATTCGGCAATCTCCATGACGGAAGGTGAGTCATAGACACATTCGCCGTGGATGAAGACGGGCTTTAAGATTTCCCGCATCGTGTAAGTACCGCCTGCCAGACGGGTCTTCTTCCATGTGGCATTGGGGTCGAACAGCAAAAGCTCCTCGGAAGTATCATAGACCTCATCCGCAAAACAGATTAAATCCGCGCGCATTTTCCCGGTGTCCTTGTCGTAGATACGATAGATGGTCTTATTTCCGGGATTGGTGATTTTTTCTGTATTTTCTGAAATCTTAATCTTCGGTACAAAGTCTCCTGCTTCGTTCTGGATTGCGGCGAGCTTGTAGACACCGCCGAAGGACGGACAGTCTTTGGAGGTGATGAGGTTTGTCCCCACACCCCATGAAGTGATGGCAGCGCCCTGCATCTTCAGGTCATGGATGAGCAGTTCATCCAAATCGTTGGAGGCAGCGATGACTGCATCCGGAAAGCCTGCCTCATCCAGCATCTTGCGCGCCTTCTTGGACAGATAGGCGAGGTCGCCGCTGTCAAGGCGGATTCCGTAGCTCTTCGGCTTGATGCCTGCTTCTTTCATTTCCCGGAAAACGCGGATGGCGTTGGGCACACCGGATTTCAGTGTGTCGTAAGTATCCACCAGGAGCGTGCAGGAATCCGGATATAATTTCGCATATTCTTTGAATGCGGTATATTCGTCCTTAAAACTCATAATCCAGCTGTGAGCATGGGTTCCCATGACCGGCACGTGGAACATCTTGCCTGCCAGGACATTGGAAGTCCCCACACATCCGCCTATCATTGCCGCTCTTGCCCCATACAGCCCGGCATCCGGTCCCTGGGCGCGGCGTAGACCAAATTCCATGATGCCATCACCCTGTGCGGCGAAGACAACGCGGGCGGTCTTGGTTGCGATAAGGCACTGATGGTTGATGATATTCAAGATTGCCGTCTCCACGAGCTGCGCTTCCATGATGGGAGCGATGACCTTTATGATAGGTTCCTTCGGGAAAATAACGGTCCCTTCGGGAATCGCGTAAATATTTCCGCTGAAATGAAAACCGCTCAGATAGTGGAGAAAGTCTTCGCTGAAAATCCCCAGTTTTCTCAGATAGTCAACATCTTCATAAGAAAAATTCAGATTCTTAATATATTCAATGACCTGCTCCAGACCAGCCATGATGGAGTAACCACTCTTATTCGGATTCTCACGGAAAAATACATCAAAGATGACAGTCTCATTTTCCTGTGTCTCAAAATAGCCCTGCATCATGGTAAGCTCATACAGGTCTGTCAGCAGTGTAAGATTGTGCGCACTCATAATTTTCTCCTTTCTGACGTGCTTTGTCCCTGACGCATATTATAGCATATGAGAAGGAAAAGTAAAAGGTTGGGATAAGGGAGATTGAGGTAAAGAATAAAAGTATTGTCGGGTCGATGAAGCGGTGTTAATATATGGATAGGGAAACCGAAGCCAGGCGGCTTACCCTTCGAATTTATTCGGAGGGGCAGACCCTCCGAACGAAAGAAAGGGGGCGATGCCAATGATTATATACCCTCTCCTTACAAGAGCACACACGGTCGATAAAGAGTAAATTTTGCGTCCTGTTGCGTTACTTTCAATCAGCGTACCACTCGGTACGCTTCATTCAAGTGCCTTACAGGGCACAAAATTTATCTCTTTTCGACTCCCCGACCTCAACCATGGAGATTTTCGTGTTCTGCAAGGCAGACGATTGAGGCGTACTGGACGTACGCCGATTGAGGATAACGCCGCAAAACACGAAAATATCATGGTTTGAGGCGTGTGTGTCCTTGTAAAGAGAGGGTACGTTGATTTGATACAGTTTTGTATATTCATTGTAGCCCTTGTGAGTCTGTGTTATCAGATTTTCAAGGGAAGAAAATAGCCGCCATTACTCGCAATAATGACGGCCGTTTGAAAAAATAGCTTAACATATTGTAGGGTAAGCCGCTTATGGTTTCCCTTCTCTATCCATAATATAGCATATTGAGATTTGAGATTCAAGCGAAAATGGGGTATGATAAGGGAAATTATGTAACAGTTGTATATACTCTTGCAAAGAGAGGGTGAATACAGGAATGAACGGAGGAAAATGCAATGAGAGTAATTGTTATCGGAACAGCAGGACATATCGGTACATATCTAATCCCCATGCTTGTAAACGCCGGATATGAGACAAACGCAATCACCCCCCCCCAATATACCTGTATTGAAACAATTGATTTGGCGGTAAAAAGCTATATTGAGAGAGGACTGATTAGAGTTACACGGTGACAGGTCTGCTTTTCTTTTATCTTCTTATATTATCCTTGGATATGTAGAAAAACGACCACATAAAATTGTAATAATTGCACAAAAGAAACTTATAAAATTTGCACAATATAGAAGTGGGAAATCTGTACAATAATTCCAAAATTAAGCGAATTTATGAAAAAAGGACATATGTCATATTATAAAGAACAAAAGCGCTGATATAATAGGACTGCTAATATCTTGATTCACGAGAAAGGAGCACAAAGCTATGAACAGAAGGGTATTTTTAATTGTATTGGACAGCGCCGGCGTAGGGTATGAGCCGGATGCGGACCGTTTCGGCGACGTGGGGAGCGACACCTTCGGGACCTGTGTCAGAAGCGGCAAGCTGCAGGTGCCGAATATGGAGAGACTGGGACTTTTTCAGATAGAAGGCACATCGTTTGCCAAAGAGGGGACACCCAAGGCAGGCAGCTGCGCGAGACTGCAGGAACAGTCCGCGGGGAAGGATACCACAGTGGGACACTGGGAAATCGCGGGGGTGATTTCAGAACATCCCATGCCTGTGTATCCGGATGGATTTCCGGAGGAGATTCTGGAGAAGTTCTCTCAGGCGACAGGGAGAGGAGTCATCTGCAATCACACAGGTTCCGGCACGGAAATCATCAAGAAATATGGAAAAGAGCATATGGAGACAGGCAAGTGGATTGTCTATACTTCGGCGGACAGTGTATTCCAGATTGCCGCACATGAAGAGGTTATTCCACTTGAAGAGCTGTATGAGGGCTGCAAAATCGCGAGAAAAATTCTCACAGGAGAGCACGCGGTGGGAAGAGTCATCGCGCGCCCGTTTGTGGGAGAAGCGCCTGATTTTACCCGCACCGTAAATCGCCACGATTTTTCCTTGGAGCCGCCGAGAGATACCATCCTGGACATGTTGAAAGACAAGGGATATGAAACCATAGGCGTGGGAAAAATCTTCGACATTTTCGCGGGCAAAGGCATAAACCGCACCTTCCCCAACGAAGGAAACGACAAAAATATGGATTTGACAATTCGCCTGCTGGAGGAAGAATTTGAAGGATTGTGCTTTGTAAACCTCGTGGACTTTGACATGGTGTACGGGCACCGCAATGATATAGAAGGATATACAGACGCGCTGAACCGTTTTGACAGGCAGTTGGGAGAATTTCTCCCTGCCATGCGGGAAGGAGACATCCTGATGATTACGGCTGACCACGGATGCGACCCCGGTTTCCCCGGCACAGACCATACGAGAGAATATGTGCCATTTTTGTGCTGCGGCAAGGACGTGAAAGAGGGCGTCAATCTGGGAACCCGCAAAAGCTATGCGGATATCGCGGCAACCCTGGGAGACATATTCGGTGTCGAGTACAAGGGTGATGGCGAGAGCTTCTGGAAAGAGATAAAAAGATAAAGAAAATATAGTAAAGAGTGCAGATAAAGTGGATTTATCATCGCTATAGCAGCAGGAACCGTGAAGTTTATGAGTCACGGTTCCTCTTTTTGTTCAATAGGAAATTTGGAAGAATTTCCTATTGAACAAAAAGCCCTCCGGGGGATGCACACGCTGCAGTGTAGAAAAACGACAGTGCGAAATTATAAGAATTGCACAAACGAGCTTTATGGAATTTGCATAAATCGAAGGAAAAAATATGTGGAATAATTCCAAAAATAAGTGAGTTTAACTGAAAAGCGACATGTGTCGTATTACGAAAAAAGGCAGGATTGTTATAATGTGGTTACTCTCAGAGGAGAGCAGAGGAGGTGTACAAGGGGTACACTGACACAGCCAATTGAGAAAACAATGCATTGAAGAAAATTGGAAGGAACAGGTACAAAGCGCCATGGGACAGCGAGATATTTTGCAGGAGATTCAGAACTATCCGGGAAAAACATCGGAATATATCCGGTCTTTGTTCAAGGAAGAAACAGAAGAAATTTTGAAGAAAGCCTCTATAGTCAAGGTTCGGACCGGAAAGCGGTTCATCACACAGAATGAGAAAATAGACGGAATTTACATACTGGTAGCCGGGAAGGTATGCGTGTTCGAGGAATACCCGACAGGGAACATGTATATTTTTCAGGAGAATACAGCACCGACCTTTTTCGGTGAGATGGAGATTTTTGCAGAGATGGATTCGTTTATTGCCTCACTGTTTGCCAAAACAGACTGTGTATTGGTGGTGGTGCCGGTAGGACGCTATGCGGAATTTATACAGGCACATCCGGAGGCATTTTATGAACGGGCAAAGATAGACTTTCAGCTTCTGGTTAAGAGCGGGCGTGAAAACAGGCTATATATGCAGCTTGACGGTAAGGAACGCATTAAGATGTATTTGATTCAAAGATATGAAAAGCTGGATTCAGACGACAGGTGTGTACTGCGTATCACGAAACAGAAAATCGCCGACGAGATTGGCTTTTCTCTGCGGACTGTGCAGAGAGCGTTGAAAAAGCTCAATGAGGAAAATTTTATTGAGCTGGCGGGGCACAAAATCCTGGTGAGTGAAGAGCAGTATATGAAGATGGCTGATACGATGGAACTGGTTACCGGTGAAAAGGAGAGACAGACAGCGCTGCGTGCAGGGAAGACAGATACTGTTAAAGACTGGAAAAAGAAATGTAATTAAGGAGATGTGAAAAACATGCAGAATGTATTGGAAATTGTGACATCCAGGGCGATGACATATGAGCAGAAAGTAGTCGCTCTGGCGCATGCCGCGGAGGATTCGCTGGACGTTCTGGATATACCGGAAAGGACAAAGTTCTTCATGGAAGAGGGCGCCATCAATGATTTGTGTGAGGGACATGCGCCATACAGACCGAGATATGTCATGCCGGATTATATGAAATACATAGAGAACGGAAGTGAATTTCTCGGCGTGAAGCCGCCAAAAACATTGGATGAACTGCTGTCGAATCTGCAGATTATTTATCATCACGTGCCTTCCATCACAAGCTTCCCGGTCTATCTGGGGGATTTGGACAAAATGGTGGACTTATTCATAGATGGCATGAGCGATGAGGAGGTAAAACAAAAATTAAGGCTGTTTTTAAACTTCCTGGACAGGACCATCACGGACAGCTTCTGCCACGCGAATCTGGGACCTAAGGACAGCAGAGCGGGCAGGCTGATGCTGGAACTGGAAAAGGAACTGCAGAACGCGGTGCCGAACCTGACATTAAAATATGACCCGGAAATCACACCGGACGCATACGCGGAGCAGGCTCTGTATACATCCTTGTTCTGCGCGAACCCGGCTATCTGCAATGACAGGCTGAACAGGGAAGCGTATTCCTGCGATTACGGAATTTCGAGCTGCTATAACATTCTCCCGGTAGGAGGCGGGGCGTATACACTGACGAGAATCACACTTGCGAAACTGGCGCCGCTGGCAGAAGACCGGGAAGATTTCCTGAATCACCTCCTTCCCGAATGCCTGGAAGCAATGGGAAATTACATGAACGAGAGACTGCGCTTCCTGGTGGAGGAGTCGGGATTTTATGAAAGCTCCTTCCTTGTGCGGGAGGGACTGGTGGACCCGGATAAATTCGTCGGCATGTTCGGTGTGACGGGACTGGCGGAAGGTGTGAATATCCTGTTTGAAGCGGAAGGAAAAAAATATGGACACGATGCGCAGGCAGACGATTTTGCCGAGGAGATTATGAATCGCATCACCGCTTTTGTAAAAGACTTCCCGGCACGCTATTCCAAGGTGACCGGAGGCAGATTTATGGTTCATGCTCAGGTGGGATTGGAGACGGATATCCATATTACTTCCGGGGTGAGGATACCGGTGGGAGACGAGCCGGATGATTTCTATGCACACCTTCGCCACAGTGCGAGATTCCACAAGACCATCACAGCGGGGTGCGGCGATATCTTTGCCATGGAGACCACAGGAAGAAAGAACCCCGCAGCGGTGCTGGATGTGGTAAAGGGAGCCTTCAAAGAAGGTGTGAAATACATGAGTTTCTATGAGAAAGACAGTGACTTGGTGAGAATCACAGGCTATCTTGTGAAGCGTTCCGAGATGGAGAAATACAAAAAAGGAGATGTAGTCATCCAGAACACAACCCAGCTCGGCGGTCCCAACTATGAGAACAACCGTCTGGCGGACCGCAAAGTGAGGTCAGTGTGATGACAGTTCCAGTTAATAAAATTATCCCCTTCAGTGTAGTGGATGGTCCCGGGAACCGGACTTCCATCTTTCTGCAGAAATGCAATATCCACTGCGGGTACTGTCACAATCCGGAGACACAGAGGATGTGTGTGGACTGTGGGATTTGTGTGAAGGGATGTCCGGCAGGAGCGCTTGCATATCGGGAGGGCAAGGTGTGTTGGGACAGTGAAAAATGTGTGCAGTGCGACCAGTGTATCGCGGTGTGTCCCAATTATGCGACTCCCAAGATTCGCTGGATGAATGCGAAAGAGGTGTTTGATGAGGTCAGAAGGAGTATCCCATTCATTCGGGGAATCACTGTGTCGGGTGGAGAATGTATGTTGTACCCGGAATTTTTGGAGGAATTATTTTCGCTGGCGCACAAGGAAAGCTTAAGCTGTCTGATTGACAGCAATGGAATGGTGCCCTTTGAAGAGCATAAGAAGCTGACTGGGTTATGCGATGGGGTCATGCTGGATGTGAAGTCCTGGGAGGAAGAGACTTACCGGAGACTTACCGGGGCTTCTAATGAAAATGTAAAAGCAAATTTAAGATATCTCTCCGAGATGGACAAGCTGGAGGAAATCCGTATCGTATGTCTGCCCGGTATGGTAGATGCAGAGCGGACGATAGACGGCGTACGAAAGACCATCAAAGAGAAGGCCAGGACAGTGCGCCTGAAGCTCATCACCTTCCGCAGTTTCGGGGTGCGGGGAGCATTTGCGAAATGTGAGGCGCCGGAAATGGCCTATATGGAAACATTAAGAAAAAGAGCAGAGGAAAATGGATTTGGCAACATTTTGGTTGTCTAAGAGAGGAGAACCTTATGAAAAAGAGAGTATTGGCAGCGATGTTGGGACTGATTACGGTGGTTGGGATGACAGGATGCGCAGGCAGCGGCGGAGAGACAAAGAGCAGCGGCGCGGGAGCGGATTTCAAGGCTTCTATGGTGTGTGACACAGGCGGAATCAACGACCAGAGTTTCAACCAGTCTTCCTGGGAAGGACTGCAGGAATTTGGAGAGGAAAACGGAGCGGAAGTCAATTATCTGGAATCCACGCAGGCTTCAGATTATCCGACAAATTTTGATAAACTGTCCGATGAAGATTTGAACCTGATTTGGGGAGTAGGGTACAACGTGGCGGATTCGCTTAAGGAGACGGCGGAACTGAACCCTGATAAGATGTTTGCGATTGTTGACTATGACTTTGGCGAGGAGACGCCGGACAATGTCATCTGTTCTACGTTCGATGTGCAGGATTCCTCTTTCCTTGTGGGCTATATCGCAGGTCTCACCACAGAGACGAATAAGGTGGGATTCATCGGCGGTATGAAAAGTCCGACGATAGATTTCTTTGAGTATGGATATTGCGCAGGCGTTGATTACGCGGCAAAAGAATTAGGAAAAGAGATAGAACTTAATGTGCAGTATGCGGACAGTTATTCTGATTCCGCGAAAGGAAAAGCGATAGCAAAATCCATGTACAGTTCCGGCTGTGACGTTTTGTTCCATGCGGCAGGCGGCGTAGGCAAGGGTGCGATTGAAGAAGCGCAGGAAGAAGGTAAATGGATTATCGGCGTGGACAGAGACCAGGCATATCTTGCTCCTGACAATGTACTGACCTCTGCCCTGAAGATTACGGGTGTAGCGACAAAAGAAATTTCCCAGAAGGTGAAAGACGGAGAAGATATAGGCGGACAGTCCTTCACTTACGGGCTTGCGGATGAAGCGGTAGGTATCCCGAAAGAGAACCCGAATCTGGCAGAAGGCGTGTATGATAAAGCGATGGAAGTACAGGCGCTCATTGAGAAAGGTGAGATTGTCGTTCCGACGACAGAGGACGAGTATCAGCAATTTATGAAATAGGAGGATACCACGGGTGGAAAACGGGAATGAATATGCGGTCGTTATGGACGGCATCACAAAAACGTTTGGCAGTTTTACAGCTCTTAAAGACATGAAGCTGGAAGTGAAAAAAGGCAGTATTCATTCTATTCTCGGAGAAAACGGTGCAGGGAAAAGTACACTGATGAACATTTTATATGGCCTTTATCAACCGGATAAAGGTCATATAAAGATAAAAGGAAAAGAAGTGAAAATGGACAATCCCAACATAGCGCTGGAAAATGGAATAGGAATGGTACATCAGCATTTTAAGCTGGTGCAGAACTTTACAGTGACACAGAATATTGTGCTTGGGATGGAGCCCACAGGGAAGTTCGGTGTACTGAATATGAAAGAGGCGAAAAAGCGGGTAGAACAGATTGTAGAACAGTATGGTTTGAAGGTGGACCCGGATGCCCTCATCGAAAATATTTCTGTAGGTATGCAGCAGAGGGTGGAGATATTGAAGGCTCTCTACCGGGAAACGGATATCCTCATTCTGGATGAACCGACGGCAGTGCTCACTCCGCAGGAAATTGATGAGCTCATCAGTATCATGCAAAAGCTGGCGGACAGCGGCAAAACCATCATCGTCATTACACACAAGTTAAAAGAAATCAAGAAATCCGCGGAGTACTGCACGATTATCCGCAAGGGCAGATATATCGACACTATGAAGGTGGAGGACGCTTCCGAAGAAGACCTGGCGGTAGCCATGGTGGGCAGAACCGTGAAACTGAAGGTGGATAAGACCCCTGCGAAACCGGAGAAAGAAGTCTTTGCTATTGAGAATTTGCGCGTGAAGAATGAAAAAGGTCTGGATGCTGTCAAGGGGCTTTCCCTCTGCGTGCGTGCCGGTGAGATTTTGGGTATTGCGGGCATCGATGGGAACGGACAGAAAGAATTAGTGGATGCCATTGCCGGGCTTTCCAGAGCGGAGGAAGGAAAAATCATTATCAACGGGCAGGAGGTGCAGAATACCACACCGAAACATGTCATTGACAATGGTATCAGCATCATCCACGAGGACCGCCAGAAAAGAGGTCTGGTCCTGAAATTCGATGTGTCGGAGAATACGATTCTGGAGACATACAAAAAACCACGGTTTTCAAAACGGGGATTTTTGAAACGCGATGAGATTGAGAACTTTACGAAAGGTCTCATTGAAGATTACGATATCCGCCCGGCGGGCTGTGAGCACAATATCACAGAGGGGCTCTCCGGGGGAAACCAGCAGAAAATTATCATCGGGCGTGAGATTTCCAATGACCCCGCGCTTCTGATAGCGGTGCAGCCGACCAGAGGTCTGGATGTGGGAGCGATTGAGTACGTGCACCGGGTTCTGATAGAAGAACGGGATAAGGGCAAAGCAATTCTTCTCATCTCGCTGGAACTGGACGAGGTCATGAGTGTGGCGGACACCATTGCGGTCATTTACGACGGACAGATTGCGCGGACGTTTAAGCAGGCAGAGGCGGATGAGCAGACGCTGGGACTTTACATGGCAGGAGGAAGTGAATGATGGAACGACTGGTAAAACTATTTAAAAAACAGATTACGATTACGCTCTGTGCCATCATCTGCGGTTTCATCGTTGTTGCCGTAATTCTGGCATGTACGGGGTATCAGCCGCTGGAGGCATTTTCCATTTTGTTTCAGGGAATTTTTTCTAAACCAAAATACATTGTCAATGTCATTGTAAAGGCGACACCCATCATCCTGACCGGATTGAGTGTTGTGTTTGCCTTCAAAGTAGGACTGTTCAATATCGGAGCAGAAGGGGAGTATATCATTGGAACCATTGTGGCGACTGTGGTGGGTATCCTGGTGGATTTGCCCTTCATTCTCCTGTTCCCGCTGATTGTTTTAAGTGGTGTGGCTGCAGGCGCTCTCTATGGGGCTCTGATTGGTTTTTTAAAGGCGAAATTCGGAATCCACGAGGTCATCACAGGAATCATGCTGAACTGGATTGCGTTCTACGGGTCAAATTTCATTGTGACTCTGGACAGATTCCACAAGCCGGATTCATCCTTTACGTATGATATTAACCAATCGGGGATGGACATTATCTATCAGTGGAAGAACACAGAAGCAGGCAAAGAAGCGGTGCGGCAGAATCCGCTGCTTTTGGAGACGGTAGGAAAGACGGACTTAAATATCGGCATTTTGCTGGCAATTCTGACGGCAATCGTTATCTTTATTATCTTAAAGAAGACAACCAAGGGATACACTCTGCGCAGTGTCGGTATGAATAAAGAGGCTGCCCGGTGCGCGGGAATCCATGTGGAGAAAAATATGATTCACGCCATGATGATTGCCGGTGCTGTGGCAGGCGCGGCAGGCGCACTGACAGTCACCGGAGTTTCACACAACCTGATGACTCTGGCTGTGACAGAGAACTATGGATTCAACGGGCTGTCCGTGGCGATGCTGGCGGGAAACTCCCCCATTGGCACCATTTTCGCAGGACTGCTATTCGCGGGGCTTTCCTATGGCGGCGGTTCCATCCAGTCCTCCATCGGGGCACCGTCTGAAATCATCAATATCATGATAGGGACCATTGTATTCTTCGTGGCAATCGCGAATCTGTTCCCGATGATTGTTGGAAAAATTGCCGGAAGGGAGGGGCGCAAGAGTGAATAATATATTGTTATTAATCAGTATCGCAGTGATGTATTCCACCCCGCTGGTTTTCGGCGCGCTGGGCGGACTCATCAGTGAGAAGAGCGGTGTGACAAACATCGGGATAGAAGGGATGATGAGTTTAGGAGCGGCGACTGCGGTCTGTGTGACCTTCGTTTCGGGAAATCCGTGGATTGGCTTTTTATGCGCGGGAATTGCCAGCGGACTCCTGGCGCTTCTGCACGCGGTGGCTTCCGTCTCCCTGCAGGCGGACCAGACGGTTTCCGGCATTGCCATGAACCTGGTGGGACCGGGCATTGCGCTGTTTATGACAAGGCAGATGTTTGGTGTCACAAACACCCCCTCCGTGCCGGAAAAACTTCCAAAAATACTGGGAAAAACCTCCGGCGGAGTATTACAGTATCTGAATGTGGATATTACCGTCATCATTGCACTGGCGCTGCTCTTTGTCATCCAGTTTGTCCTGTATAAGACAAAATGGGGACTGCGTGTGCGCGCGGTAGGCGAACACCCCCAGGTGGCGGATACACTGGGAATCAGTGTCTATAAGATTCGGTATGCCTGTGTGGTCGCATCAGGCGTTCTGGCAGGATTCGGCGGCGCTTCCATGACGCTGGCAATCATCTCCAACTTTACGCCTACGGCAATCAGCGGACATGGATTTATCGCACTGGCGGCAGTGATTTTCGGAAAATGGAAACCATACGGTGTTTACGGCGCGTGTATGCTGTTTGGGTTTGCGCAGGCACTCGCGATTACTCTGGGCGGGGCGGAGCTGGTTCCATCACAGATTATGGCGATGTTCCCGTACATCTTGACAATCCTGGTACTTGTACTCTTTGTCAGAAACGCGACCGCGCCGAAAGCGAGCGGTATTCCGTTCAAAAAAGGGCAGCGCTGATGTGCTGCTCTTTTGACGATAAATAAAAATAGGAAGGTGAAGAGATTATGCAGAATTATTCAGGAGAAGAGGGACTGCAGTATCATCTGCAGATTAGAAAAGGGGATGTGGGGCGCTATGTTATCCTGCCGGGAGACCCGAAACGTTGCGCGAAAATCGCAAAATATTTTGACTGCGCTGAATTGGTGGCGGACAACCGGGAATATATCACATACACGGGATACCTGGATGGGGAGAAGGTCAGCGTAACGTCCACGGGCATAGGCGGACCGTCTGCTTCCATCGCGCTGGAGGAGCTGGTAAAGAGCGGCGCGGATACCTTTGTGCGGATTGGCACATGCGGAGGCATTGACCTGGAGGTAAAAGGCGGCGATATCGTGGTGTCTACCGGGGCAATCCGTATGGAAGGGACCAGCAAGGAGTACGCGCCCATAGAATACCCGGCAGTTCCGGATTTGGATGTGGTCAATGCACTGGTCGATGCGGCGAAAGAGTTAAACTACTCCTGTCATGCGGGTGTGGTGGAATGTAAGGACTCGTTCTATGGACAGCATGAACCGGAGGTGAAACCGGTCAGCTATGAGCTCACGCAGAAATGGGAAGCGTGGAAACGCATGGGATGCAAAGCATCGGAGATGGAATCAGCGGCGCTCTTTATCGTCGGCAGCAGTCTGCGTGTGCGTGTGGGCTCGGTCTTTCTCGTGGTGGGAAATCAGGAGAGAGCGGCGGCAGGACTGGATAACCCTATCGCGCATGATACGGAGTTGGCAGTGCGGACGGCGGTGGAAGCGCTCAGAAAGCTGATAAGAGCAGACAGGGAAAAGCAGATGTCGGAGTGAGTTTCCGGGAAGAGATAAAAAACGGTGACAGCTTAGGCTGCACCGTCTGAAACCGGGGAGGCTTATCCCCGGTAAATATCCTTCCAGAAGAAGTAGCTGTCGTTCAATGCCCTGTCCAGTTCTTCGAAATTCCGTGTGGCGATGACACGCATCAGCTCTTCGTGCGTGTCAATGAGATACTGGGCATCTCCTGCCTGGATGACCTTTTCAATGGTTTTGGCGCGGGAATCTTTGGTGAGCTCCGCGACCAGAGAGTTGATGACCTGTATGAGAGAATTGTGGGTCGCTTTGGCAATCTCATCATGGAAAGCGATGTCGAGGTCCAAAATTGTCTGAGTGTTATCAGGGGTAGTTTTGAGCACCTGGATGAGACTATCGCAGCAGCGCTGTATGACATCCACCTCCTGAGGCGTCAAATCTTTTTCCAGCACAATGTGCATGATGCCGTTCTCCACCATTTTTCGTAATTCAATCAAATCATCGTAGGCATTTTCTTTCTGCAGGATGATATGGTAAAGCATGGGATTTATCATTTTGGCAGAAAAGTCGGTGCAGACAAACGTCCCTTCCGGTCGTTTGATTTCCAATACTCCATAGGCAATCAGGATACGCACAGCTTCGCGCACAGAGTTACGTCCTACCTGAAAAAGAGAGGCAAGCTCCGGTTCGGTGGGAAGCTTATCGCCGGGTTTTAATTCCCCGCTTATGATAGCATTGCTGATTCGGTCAATGACAATCTGTACAACAGAAGTACTGTATATTGGCGCTAAAAAACGTTTTTCTTTTTCCATATGTAAAATCCTCCGTAGCATAAACTTTATATTGTGTGCAGCCATTTCCTATGATAATGATTATAACAGCTTTTTACAGAAAGAATATAGAGAAAAAACACTCAACATGGGATTTTGGGATGTTTGCACAAAAATAAGAAGTAAAAAATAGCAAAGTTTCATAAATCGAAAGGAATCTGCCAAAAACTATTGAAATTTTGAAAACGGGTTTGTATAATGCAATTAACATCCTAACATAGGATGTTGAAAATAACTGACAGGCACGGGAAATATATCCGTGCAAAATTTTAAAATATCAACATCCTATGTTGGGATGTTGGAAAGGCGGAGAAAATGGAAGATGTATCAGTTGCAAAGTTAAAAGAACAGGCAAAGGAATTGAGAAAGACAGCTTTAACCATGATTTACAAAGCCCAGTCCGGGCATCCCGGCGGCTCCATGTCAGCGGCGGATATTGTGACAGCATTGTATTTCAGGGAGATGGATATACGCCCCGAAGAGCCGAAATGGGAGGACCGAGACCGTTTTGTATTGTCCAAAGGACATGTCTGCCCGATTCTCTACTCAGCTCTGGCGACGAAGGGATATTTTGACAAGGAGATTCTGGGGACATTGAGAAAGCAGGGCTCTATCCTTCAGGGGCATCCGGATATGAAGAAATGCCCCGGAATCGATATCAGCACAGGCTCTTTAGGACAGGGAATCTCCTGCGCGACAGGAATGGCTCTGGCAGGAAAGCGAGATGGCAAGGATTACAGAGTATTCGTTCTGGTAGGAGACGGAGAATGTCAGGAAGGACAGGTATGGGAGGCTGCGGAGTCCGCGGTGAAATACCAGTTGGATAATCTGGTGGTATTTGTGGATAACAACCGTCTGCAAAACGATGGGGTGTGCGAGGACATCATGCCGACTCAGGATTTACAGGAAAAATTCAAGGCGTTTGGATTTGAGACATACCGCATCAATGGTCACGCGATGGAAGAAATTGTAGGCACACTGGATACTGTGAGAGCCAACAAAAACGGCAAACCGAAGGCGATTGTCTGCAACACTGTGAAAGGTAAGGGGATTTCCTTTATGGAAGATGTACCGATTTGGCACGGGCAGGCGCCGAATGATGAACAGTATAAAATCGCGATGGAAGATTTGGAAAGGGGATTTGAATCATGAACGGAAAAGCATTAAGAGAAGCCTTTGGAGATGAGATGCTGGAACTGGGAAAAGAGAATCCGGATATTTATATCGTAGATGCGGATGTGGGAAAATCATGCAAGACACTCGCCTTTGCCTCTGCATTTCCAAACCAGCATGTAAATGTGGGAATCGCCGAGCAAAATGCCTGTGGTATTGCGGCGGGGCTCGCCACCACCGGGAAAATACCATTTATCAGTACATATGCAGTGTTTGGTTCCATGAGAATGTCCGAACAGATACGTCAGGAAATTTGTTATCCGAAACTGAATGTAAAAATCGCCTGCTCACACGGCGGGCTGACACCCGCCAATGATGGTGCCAGCCACCAGTCCATAGAGGATATGGGAATCCTGCGTACGCTCCCCAATATGACTGTCATTATGGGCGCGGATTACTATGCGACGAGAAATCTGATTCGCAAAGCGGCAGAATATGAAGGTCCGGTCTACTTAAGGTTTACCAGAGATGCCATTCCCTTTGTCTATGACGATTCCATTGAACTGGAGATTGGAAAGGCACATCAGATACAGGACGGAAAAGATATCGCCATCATCGCCAACGGCGATACCGTCTGCATAGCAAAAGAGGCAGCGGAAATTCTGGAGACAAGAGGGATGAGCGTGCGGCTTCTGGATATGCACACTATCAAGCCGTTAGACAAAGAGGCAGTGGAAAAATGCGTGGAGGAAATTGGAAAAATCATTACTGTGGAAGACCACAATATCATAAACGGACTGGGAAGCGCTGTGTGTGAAGTGGCGGCGGAGCTTGGACAAGGAATCGTAAAGCGTATCGGTGTACAGGACCAGTTTGGACAGTCAGCTCCTTATCATGAGCTGTTGAAAATAAATGGAATTACATCGGAAAATATCATCCGCACAGCGGAAGAACTTTGCCGGTAGAAAGGAGGGAAAGGTTCGTGAAGATAGGGTTTGTAGGGCTCGGCAACATGGGGTATAATATGGTTCACAATCTGCTGAAAAACGGATTTACAGTCTATACTTATGACGTCTTTGAGGAAGCGGTAAAAAGAACGGAAGAAATCGGCGCAATCGGTACAAAGTCATTAAAAGAGCTGGGAAACAGTGCGGACGTTATTTTCGTTATGGTAATGAATTATGAGCAGGTAAAAAGCGTAGTGCTCGGAGCGGATGGTCTTGCTTCTTCCATGGTGCCGGGTAAGATTCTTGTGGTATCCAGCACCATCTCACCGGAACAGACGAGAAAAATCAACGAAGCTGTTCGGAAAAAAGGAATCTCCTATGTGGACTGTCCGGTCAGCGGCGGCAAGACCGGGGCAATTGAAGGTAAGCTCATTATGATGGCAGCAACAGAGAAAGAAACATTTGCAAAGATAAAGAACGCTCTGGAAGCTATGGGCGCGGGGAATACCTACCATGTCAGCGAGAAGATTGGCAACGGACAGGTCATGAAGAGCATCAACCAGGTTATGATAGCTACCGGGATGGCGATTGTCTCAGAAGCTGTGACAATGGCAGTGAAATCGGGGCTGAAACCGGAGCAGATTTACGAAGTGATTTCAAAATGCACGGGCTGTAACGATGTATTCCGGGATAAATTGCCGCTAATAATGAAGAGAGATTTTAAAGCCCGCGGTCCGGTGGACATTTTCATCAAAGATTTGTCTATCGCCCTGGACATTGGCAAAGAGGTAAAAAGTCCCATGTTTGTCAGCGCTCTTGTGAAACAGATTTTCACCTGGAGCAGCGCCTGCGGATACGGACAGGATGATTTGGGAGCGCTGATAAGAAGTTATGAGGACTGCGCGAAAATCGAAGTAAGAGGAGAAGAAACAGAAGGATAAGAAGAGAGAAAAGGAGGCGTTTATTTTGAAACTGGTACAATTGATGAATAAAATTCCGGGCGGAATCATGGTAATCCCCTTGCTGCTCGGTGTGGTGATAAATACATTTATTCCGGGTACGCTGCAGATAGGCGGAGCTACGACAGGACTTTTAAAAGATGGCACCAACTGTCTGATGGGATTGTTCCTCATATGCTGCGGTGCTTCCATCAGTTTTAAGCAGGTGGGCGCTCCTCTGTATAAGGGAGCGATTCTGACAATCCTGAAATTTGTTATCGGCGTGGCAATTGGATGGGGCGTGCAGGCAGTATTTGGTCCGGAGGGCTTTTTGGGACTGACTCCGGTAGTATTGATTGCTGTGCTCACTAATTCTTCCGGGTCTATCTATGCGACATTGGCGGCACGGTTCGGTGATTCCACGGATGTCGGCGCGGTATCTGTCCTGTCAGTCAATGACGGACCTTTCCTTACCATGGTGGCGTTGGGAGCGACAGGCATGTCCGATATTCCGTTTTTGACCCTGCTGGCGACGATAATGCCTATTATCATTGGAGTAGTATGGGGAAATCTGGATAAAGATTTTAAAGAAATGGCTGAGAAAGCGCTTCCTTTCATCATTATTTTCTTCTCCTTTGTACTTGGAGCAGGTATGAGCTTTACGACAGTTATTCAGGCAGGCGTTGCAGGTATCCTCCTCGGTATCCTGGTGCTGGTATTCTCCGGCTTCCTTGTAAATCTCATCTACTGTTTGATTCTCAGGAAACGCACGGCGGTAGGTGCAGCGGTGGGTACTGCTGCGGGAAATTCTGTGGCAACCCCGGCGGCAATTGCGACAGCAGACCCAAGTTTTGCGCCTTATGCGAACGCAGCGACAGCACAGTGTTCCGCAGCATGTGTGGTGACAGCGATTTTATGCCCGGTAATGGTAGCATTTTTAGATAAACGAATCAAAAAGAAATTAGAAAAGAAAGAAAAAAGTGAAGGAGGAGCAGTGGCATGAACAGGATGATTTTTAAAAATGTAGATGTATTTGACGGAGCAAATGACGAGATTTTAAAAAACCGTACTATCGTAGTTGAGGACGGAATCATCCGGGATATTCTGACTCCTGGAAGTGAAAACGCAGAGAATGGAAAAATCGTGGATTTGAAGGGGTACACTCTGACACCGGGATTTATTGACTGCCACATGCATATGCTCCTGGAAGAGGTGACAGATAAAGAAGAGTCCCTTGCCACCACTTCACCGGGCGGAGAACGGCTGGATACCGCGCAGGCGGCTGTCGCTTATCTGGGCGCCTACAACTGCCGAAGGATGCTGGATGCGGGATTCACTACGGTTATTGACGGAGGCGGCAACAATTTCATCGAGTGTGCGTTGAAAGAAGCCATCAATAAGGGATACATAGAAGGTCCGGATTTGTATATCGCAGGAAAGCAGCTTACCACTAACAAGGCACATTTCGTAGGTTTTTCCATGGAGCCCTATGGTCCTTACGGAATGAGAAAAGCAGTGAGAGATTTGATGTATCACAGTGTGGACCACATCAAACTGCAGCTTAGCCCGCCGATTCGTATGATTGGAAGAAATTCACAGGCATGTGACTTTACTCCGGAAGAGATTGAGGCTGCAATCGATGAGGCACACAATTATGCCACACCGGTACACGCGCACTTGAGAGGAGCGGAGGCTATTAAGAGATTTTTAAGAGCAGACGGAGATTTGGTCGTACACGGGACGGGCATCGACGAAGAAGGAATCGAGCTCATGCTCAAGAAGGACCGCTATATGCTGGCGACCCTCCTTTCCCCGACTCCCACTCCGTCAAAAGAACTGGTAGCAGCGAAAAGCCAGGGCGTTCTTGACCTTCTGGCTGCGACAGCGGAGCGTCATTGGGCGAGTGTGAAGAAAGCGTATGAAGCGGGTGTAAAGATTGCCTTTTCCACAGACGCCGGAACCCTGGGCATCAAAGTCGGCACCAACGCCCTGGAGTTTATGAATCTCCAGAAAATCGGCATGAGCAGCGCGGAAGCTCTGAAGGCAGCGACCTCCGTTGCAGCGGCGGCAATCGGACAGGATGACAAGATAGGGTATATTAAGACAGGATACCGCGCAAACTTTGCCATTTTAAATGGAAATCCGCTGGAGGACCTGACGGCTACTCAGAGAGTTGTTATGACTGTAAAAGATGGGAAAATTGTAAAAGACAGCAGAGAAGAATAGAAAAAAGACAGTAATATAAGACAACATAAAAACAGGGGCACACTGTGTCCCTGTTAAAAAATATATTTCAGAAAAGAGCAGGTGAGACAATGAAAATTGTAGTATTGGATGGATATACATTAAATCCGGGTGATTTGGATTGGAAAGGACTCGAAGCAATAGGAGAATGTACGGTTTATGACCGTACTTCCCTGACAGATGAGCAGGAAATTATCAGTAGAATTGGTGAAGCGGAGATTGTATTTACGAATAAAACTCCACTGTCCTCCGACACCTTGAAGGCATGCAAAAAACTCCGCTACATCGGAGTGCTGGCTACAGGCTATAATGTGGTGGACACAAAAGCAGCGGCAGAACAGGGTATCATTGTTACAAATATCCCGACTTACGGTACAGAGGCAGTGGGGCAGTTCGCCATCGCTCTTCTGCTGGAAATCTGCCATCATATCGGTCACCACAATCAGGCAGTACAGGAGGGCAGATGGGAGCAGAATCCGGACTGGTGCTTTTGGGATTATCCGCTTATTGAACTGGCGGGAAAGACCATGGGTATCATCGGATACGGTCGAATCGGGCAGGCAACAGGAAGAATTGCGCAGGCGCTGGGTATGAAGGTGCTGGCTTTTGATAAGTTCCAGTCTGTGGAAGAAACAGAGAGTTTTCGCTATGCCGCGCTCGATGATGTACTGAAAGAATCGGACGTCATCGCCCTTCACTGTCCGCTTTTCCCGGATACAGAGGGTATCATTAATAAGGATAATATCGCTAAGATGAAAGACGGCGTCATCATTCTCAATAACTCCAGAGGACCGCTCATCGTGGAAGAGGATTTGAGAGACGCGCTCTTAAGTGGGAAAGTGGCGGCAGCCGGGCTTGATGTCGTCTCCACAGAACCTATCCGTAAGGATAATCCGCTCCTTGGGCTTAATAACTGCATCATCACGCCGCATATCTCCTGGGCGCCGAAAGAATCCAGGAGCCGGCTTATGCATATTGCAGTGGAAAATCTGCGGGCATATTTAAGCGGGAATCCGGTGAATGTGGTGAATGGATAGAAGACACAGTGGGGATTGTTGGGAAATAGAGAAAAAAGTGGCAATGTATATGCTGAAAATAGAGAAAAATGTTGCGAACTGAGTGAGAAAAATGTGGCAAATCAAGTGAAATAAGTGCGGAAAAATGTTGCAGATGATATAAATATTCGGCATTTGACCGTGTTGCAAGTGACGGAGGTCATAAGCATTGATATCACTACAAGTATAGAGCCCAAATAGCCGATTAATTCAATTATCATAGTTAGTTCCTTTTCTACCTTTCCCAGTCGCTGTAAAAATACATTCTGTATGATTATGCATACTGATACTCTTTTTGCCTTCCAGTTGCAACCGTATATTGTCGGGGTGCTAATATAGTACTCTGACATTGGAAGGAAAGAGGGGGGGTGTTTATGCCGCAGTCATCCTTAATGGTTTTATTAAAATTGGCAAAAAGCAAAAATAAACAATCAGAAATTACATCGGACAGAGTAAAGCCGTATTTGAATGCTTCTATAATTCTAAATACAGTGAAAAAAGATGAATATATTACTATGGCTGACACTCCTACCCGGTATGTATATTATGTTCTGACAGGAGCCTTCGCGATAAAAAGAGGTTCCAGTGCCGGAAAAAATACGGTCAAAACGCAGGTTGCTCCGAGCTTTTTGGGCGTAGATTACGCGGTCCTATCTTATGACGGCTATTATCCGGAAATACAGGCGTTAGAAGATTGTATGATTTTAAAAATGGAAAGAAATTATTTTTTGAAATCTATCAAACAGGACGGCGAATTGTGCTTTGAAGTGCTGCATGAAATATGCGGAAAGTTTTTCGGAGCTTCTCTGCGTTCCGACCAGAAATATTTTTATGATTCTTCGACAAGGCTTATGATTTACATCATTAATTTGAAGTGGAGATTGTGACAGACGGACAGGCCAGAAAAACACAAAATAAAAGAGTTGATGCTGTTGACAGGTTAGGTGAAAATCGTCTTGAGAAAATTTATGACTTAGCAGATGTATATCATAGCGATAATATAGAACGAGTCAGTGATGATTTCATCAAAGAATCAGGAATTGAAAAAGGAAACTTCGATAACGTAAAAGAATGTGGTTATGCAATCCCTTCTCATTGGGATATTGGAAAAGTGTATAAAAGGCTGATAAAAGGTGTGGCGGAAGCTGAAAACATTGGAATTATTGAAGCCCTCTGGAATGTCTATCATTCATTTATCAGTGAAAAAATTGATGATTATAACAGCAGTATGTATTACGAAAATCCATCTTATTTGTTGGAATGTTATTTAGAAAATAAGGTGATATGATAAAAAGTAAAATATAATTAACGGGTTGATGATTATGGTTGAAGGATATTGGTACAATGGTAGCATGAGAAAAGAGGATTATCTATATACATAAGGTTATAGAGATGAGCAAAACAATTCATATTCATTATAAAAGTATTTTGCTCATCTCTAATATTTATTACTTGGCTTTTGACTTAGAACAATTCAGTACGCCCAAGCAGTAAATCTATGAGGTTGCAATGGAAAATTCCGCTGTCGTCATAGAAGTTATGAGGAATATCCATGCGAATAATGATTTTTTTGAAAAAGTCCTTTGTAAGAAGCAAGGACGCAAGTTCGGAAGACTCTTTTTTTTCTGTATCCATCTGAAAAGCAGACTGGATGTAGATTTTTTTGTCTGCATCATTTACAACAAAGTCAATTTCTTTCTGAGAATTAGCGCCACCCGTACGGTCAGTCACAACACCAACATCAACGGAATATCCTCTTTGAAGAAGCTCATTATAGATGATGTTTTCCATAATGTGTCCGGGATCATATTGTCGATAATTCAGTCTCGCATTGCGAAGTCCAATATCAGTGTAGTAGTATTTGTTCGGATACTTGAAATATGTTTTTCCCTTTACATCATAGCGCTTGGCCATAGATACAAGGAATGAATCGATGATGTGCTGTACATAGTTTGAAACCATTGTAGAATTAACTTTTTCATTCCTAATACTGGTCAATGCATTGGCAATGTTTGTAGGATTGGTCAGTGAACTAATTTGCGAAGCGAGGAAATCCAGAATGTCATTCAATATATCCTCACGTTCAATGCCATTACGTTCAACGATATCCTTTACGTATAACTCGCTGTACAAAGAAGACAGATAATCTTTTTTATCTTTTTCGTCATCCAATGCTAACAGGCGTGGCATACCGCCATAAAGCATGTAAGTATCCAATGCCCTTCGCTCATCACCGCCAATGTGGGAGTAAAACTCATCAAAGGACAGTGGGAACACATGAATCTGAGTAGCACGGCCACGGAATTCAGTGGCGATATCTTTTGATAGTCCTTTTGAATTGCTTCCTGTTACGTATACATCCAGATTTTTATATGCTTTAAGTTCATTCAGCATATCATAGACAGAAACTTCAATATCGCCGTTTTCTTTATCAATGACCTTTGTAGTAAGTTGGACCTCATCGATGAAAAGATAAAACTTCTCGCTTTTCTGTTCCGCGACAATGGACTCGACATGTTCACAAAGCACTATCGGGTTTCTGAACTTATAATATCGTCTTTGGTCCAACTCGATTTTTATGATATGATTTTCCTGAACTCCCTGTGAAAGAAGATACTCATAAAACAGGTCAAATAGTAGAACTGATTTTCCGCAACGGCGGATGCCAGTGATAACCTTGACCTCTCCGTTCCACATGTGGTGAATCATTCTATTCAAATAAGAATTTCGTTTAATCATTATGCTCACCTCGTACTTGCAACGAATACGTCGTTACTTTCTTGTATAGTATACCACAAATTTTTTGAATTATCATTAGAAGTGGAGAAAGTTCATAATAAAGTTACGACATTTACGTCGTAAGTACAAGGTGATGAAGAACGATAGACGGACTTAATGCGGAATTTCTCCTCTCAGGTCCTTTTAAACACCATACCCTCTCTTTACAAGGGCATTTTCTCTGACTAAAAATTTCTTTATACCAGCTCGGCATTTCTCTGTATCGTCTCGCGAATCACATTTTCCACGTAATCCCCGATATGCCGTTTGGTGTCCTTATCCAGTTGGTCGGGATAGATAGGTTTCCCGTACTCAATTACCACATGGACTTTCTTTATCCGGGGAAATTGCTTCTCGAAGATGGCAATCGTATTGTTCATGGCAATCGGTATGATGGCACATCCGGTCTTGGTGGCAATCTTAAAAGCCCCGTCTTTAAAGGGGAGAAGGCTCAGTTCTTCGCCTTTATTTCTGGTCCCTTCCGGGAAAATGCAGATAGAAATTCCCTTTTTGATATATTCAATCGCTGTCAAGATGGTCTTGAGCCCTTCCTTGGGATTTTCCCTGTCAAGGAACAGGCAGTAGACAAATTTCATCCAGGTGGAGAGGAGCGGAATGTGCTCCATCTCTTTCTTTGCCACATATCCTGTGAGACGCCGACAGCGGCTGTAGGTGAGCAGGATATCGAAAAAACTGCGGTGATTTCCGATGAAAAGCACCGGCTCATCAGGAATATTTTCCTCACCGATAACCGTCGTCTGTACGGAAGTCATCTTCAAAATAGTCTTAAATCCCCACTGCACAATGCGCAGGGAACTGTAATCTCTCTTTTCGCGGTTGAATTTCCCGATAACCCATTCCACGAAGAAAACCGGGATGGACAGGATAAGAAAAAGAACGAGAAAAATGACAATACATATAAAGCGAAACATGTGATGAATCCTCTTTTCTTTTGAAACTGTTAGATGATTCCAATTATAAAGGAGAGGGCAGGAAAATACAAGGTTTGGGAGAGAAAAACGAAGAGTAAATTTTCTCCCCTCAACTATCGAGATTTTCACCTCCCGCGGGGCATACTCCTCCTCTTTTTTTCATAAGATAATAGAGAAAATATGCCGCGGAGAATGGGGATGACTGGAAAGATATCACGCCGGGTCTTCATATTCTGCCTGGTGGCGGCGCTTTTGACAGGCTGTATCACCCGGCCGCAGAAAACGGAGAAATTACAGGACCTGGAATTTACGGTTCTTGACAAGGAGGCGGTACCCAACGAGTTAAAAGAGATGATTGAGGAAAATAAATCCATGCCGTTTAAACTGACCTATGCGGACCAGGGAGCATTGTACATTGCACAGGGGTACGGCGCGCAGAAGAAGACCGGCTACAGTGTGGAGGTGCTGGCGCTCTATGAGACACAGAACGCTGTTTATATACATACCAATCTGCTTGGACCGGAAAAGGGAGAGGAGACCAAAGAGATAACCACTTTTCCCTATGTGGTGGTGAAACTGGATTATATTGAAAAGAATGTCATGTTTGATTAAGGAGGGCGATTATGGAGCTGATAAAGAAACAAATCCACTATAACCGGGAAGGGAAGCGGATGTTTGACCAGTTTGTGCTGGACGAGGACTACAACGTGCCGGATGCCAAGGAGGATGTGCGGCAGATTATCCAGAGTACGGGGACAGTAAAGGTAGAGGACATTCGCATGGTGGAAAATTATGTGAAGGTGACGGGGAAATTTTATTTTCAGATTCTTTATCTGACAGAGGCGGGAGAGCCGAGACCCGGCGTGTTGGAAGGAAAACTTCCCTTCGAGGAAATGGTTTATGCGGAGACCGATGAGGCGGAAAACTACTTTATCGAAAATATCCGCACGGAATTTGCCGCTTCCATGGTACACTCCCGTAAGGTCAGTCTGAAAGTGATGATAGAGATGGAGATTGGGCGGGAGAAACTGGAGGACGAGGAGACCACGGTGGATGTGGAGAGCGCGGTCCCGGTTTACCGGAAAATGAAGCCGGTAAATCTCTTAAAGCTCCACACGACCAAGCGGGATACATACCGGGTGAAAGAAGAAATCACCCTGCCCGGCACCAAGGAGAGTGTCGGTGTACTGCTGGTGTCTTCCGTGAACAGCCGCAAGCTGGAAATCCGTCCGGAGGCGGGCGCTCTGCTGTTAAAAGGGGAATTGCTTGTATTCTGCATGTATTTGTCGGAGGAGGAGAAGACTGATTGGATAGAGCAGACGGTTCCCTTTGAGGGGCGTATTGTCTGCGACGGCGTGGAAGAAGGCATGTACTACCATGTCCATCATACATTGGAGGACACCCTGGTGGATGTGCGGATGGATGAGGACGGGGAGATGCGGGTGCTGGGAATCGAGGGAACCATAAGCCTGCGACTGAATATTTATGAAGAAGAAAAAATGGAATTGCTGGCGGATATGTATTCCCTGGAGCAGAAATGTGATTTTACCACAAGGGAAGCGGTGTACGAAGAGCTGCTCATGCAGAACCATTCCAAGTGCAAGATAGCGGAGCGGCTGGAATTGCCGGAATTAAAAGACAATGTCCTGCAGATTTGCCACAGTGAGGGAAATATTCAGATGGAGCATATCGAGAGGACGGAGGAAGGACTGCAGATTGAGGGAATCCTGCATCTGTCATTTCTGTATCTGCGGGCGGATGACAGCACACCTTTCGCAAGCTGGCAGGGCATGGTACCCTTCTCCTATCTGCTGGAGTGCCCGGATATCCCGGAGGATGTGCGGTATCATATGTCCTATCATGTAGAGCAGCTTCTGGTGACGCTGGCGGGCAGTGAGGCGGTGGAAGTGCGGGCGGTTCTCGCTTTTGACGCCTTCCTTCGCAGACCGGTGACAACGCAGGTCATCACAGAGGCGGAGTTGTCCGCTGTGCCCGTGGATGAGATGGAAAACCGACCGGGAATCGTGGGATATATCGTAAAATCGGGGGATGAATTGTGGGATTTGGCGAAAAAATATATGACAACAGTGGAAGGAATACGGGAAGTCAATGAGTTGGAAACAGATGCCATAAAACCGGGAGATAAATTGTTGATTTTTAAGGAAAATATGAGTATACTGTAGGTACAATGTATACAAGATACAATTGGAGGAGACAGGATGAAACAGCTCGAATTAAAGGCACTTGCCAAGATTAATCTGGGGCTTGATGTACTGGGAAGAAGAGAGAACGGCTACCATGACGTGCGCATGGTGATGCAGTCGGTGTATCTCTATGATGATGTAAAGATAGAGAAAAAAGAAGAAAAAGGAGTCATACTGCAGACCAATCTCCATTTTCTGCCTGTGGACAGCGGCAATATCGCATATAAGGCGGCGCAGATGCTCATAGAGGAATTTGGGATTGAGGAAGGGGTAAAGATTACTCTGAAAAAACATATTCCCGTGGCAGCGGGATTGGCAGGCGGCAGTTCCAATGCGGCGGCAGTGCTCTTTGGAATGAACCGCCTGTTTGGGATGCATTTATCCCGCGAGGAATTGATGGAGCGGGGAGTGAAGCTGGGAGCGGACGTACCTTACTGTATCATGCGGGGGACTGTGCTGGCGGAAGGTATCGGGGAGGAACTGAGTGAACTTCCGGCGATGCCGAAATGTACGGTGCTCATCGCGAAACCGCCTATCAGCGTTTCCACGAAAGTGGTCTATGAGGCGCTGGATAGCAAAGAGGTCCTTAAGCATCCGGATATCGACGCGCTGCTTAGGGGACTTGAAAAGGGTTCTCTCACAGAGATTGCCGAAAATATGGGAAACGTGCTGGAGGATGTGACAATCCCCATGTATCCGGTGATCGAGGAGATTAAGGATGAGATGAAAGCGTGCGGAGCGCTGGGAGCAATGATGAGCGGCAGCGGGCCGACGGTCTTCGGTCTGTTTGTCAACCGGGCGGATGCGAGAACGGCACAGATGAGGATTAGGGAGCGGGCACTGGCAAAGCAGGTGTTCGTGACAAATATACACGGGGCGAGGAGGAATCAGGATGGAACCCAGATTTGAAGTGACGATGAATGAATATCTTCCGCTGAGAGATGTGGTGTTTAATACACTCAGACAGGCAATTTTAAGAGGCGAATTAAAGCCGGGCGAACGGCTGATGGAAATCCAGCTCGCCAATAAGCTGGGAGTGAGCCGTACCCCAATCCGGGAGGCAATCCGGAAGCTGGAGCTGGAAGGGCTCGTGCTGATGATTCCCAGAAAAGGAGCAGAAGTTGCGGAAATTACAGAGAAAAACCTGCGGGATGTCCTGGAAGTGCGATGCGCTCTGGAGGAGCTGGCAGTGCAGTTAGCCTGCGACCGGATTGACAAGCAGGGAATCCAGGATTTGAGAAAAGCGGCAAAGCATTTTGAGTCCGTGCTGGACAGTGATGACATCACGAAAATCGCTGAGGCGGATGTGGCTTTTCATGACATTATCTATATGGCAACGGACAATCAGAGGCTCATCCAACTTCTGAACAACCTGCGGGAGCAGATGTACCGCTACCGTATCGAGTATCTGAAGAAAAAGGAGTGTCATCCCCAGCTCGTGGCGGAACACGAGGAGGTCATCGATGCCATTGAAAGTGGGGAACGGGAAAAAGCGATGCGGATTACGAGCCAGCATATCGACAACCAGGTGGAGACAGTGGCGGATACCATTCGCCACAAATAAAAGCCTGGGGAAACGCTTTCATCGATGTTTCTGTAAAAAAGATTTTCCGCCGGATTTTGAATAAGCGGATGGAAGCTGTCCATACTCTCTGTATCAGTTGCGATGGAGGGAGATACATATGGGCAGAACATATATAGAGAAACACGCAAACCAATTGATTTTTTTCCTGGCAATCTTCATTGCCACACTGGTGACGGCAGCGGCAGTTTGGAAAGTGCAGGAGGTGGCGGCTCAGGAGGAGCAGGCACACCTGGCGCAGGAAGTGCTCAGATTTCACGTTCTGGCAAACAGCGACAGCGAAGAGGACCAGGCGCTGAAGCTGGAGGTGCGGGATTCCGTCCTAACCTGGCTGGAGGAAGAGATGCCGCAGAATATGGATGTGGACGGGACCACACAGTGGGTGCGCAGCCATACAGAGGACTTGGAGGAAGTGAGCCGCATGACGCTGGAGGAAAACGGAAGCGACTATCCGGTGAGTGCGGCAGTGACGACCTGTTATTTCCCGGAGAAAACATACGGAGATGTGACGTTTCCGGCGGGGAATTATGAGGCGCTTCGCATAGAGATTGGCGATGCCGATGGGCACAACTGGTGGTGTGTGCTGTACCCGAACCTGTGCTTTCTCGACACGACAAATGCGGTCGTCCCGGATGAGGGAAAGCAGAAATTAAAAAATGTATTAACAGAGGAGGAATATTCCCGGATTACGGCGGATACAAAGTTCAAAATCAAGTGGTATTTCTGGGAAGAGGATAAATGACAGAATTTTTAGTCAGGCATTTTGTAAAAGATTATAAAGAAGTGGAGAAGGTGTCCGTGCGGACGGCATATGGAGTGCTCGCCAGCATTGTGGGCATCTTCTGTAATGTATTTTTATTTGTGGTAAAATTCATCGTGGGAATCCTGCTGCACAGCGTTTCCGTCACAGCGGATGCGTTCAACAACCTGTCGGATGCGGGCTCATCGGTCATCAGCTTTATTGGAGTGAAAATGGCGAGCAAGCCCGCCGATGCGGACCATCCTTTCGGACACGGCAGGATGGAATACATAGCGGCGCTTATCGTCTCTTTCTTGATTTTAGAGGTGGGCTTTACTTTTTTGAAGGATTCCTTCGGCAAGGTGATGCACCCGGAACAATTGAATTTCCAGCTTGTTTCCGTATTGATTCTGATATTATCCATCGGGGTGAAGCTGTGGCTGGGGCTCTTTAACCGCAAATTGGGGCAGAAGATTGACTCCAAGGTGATGAAGGCGGTCTTCGCCGATTCCATGGGAGATGTCATCACCACCAGCGCCACCATTTTGTCGATTGTGTTCTTTGGTATTACCAAGATTAACATCGACGGATTTGTAGGTATCGGTGTCGCCCTTGTTGTCATGTGGGCGGGTGTGGGCATTGCCAGAGACACACTGGAGCCGCTCATCGGAGAGGCAATCGACCCGGAAGTATACGAGGAAATCAAGCATTTCGTGGAAAACTATGACGGGATTGAAGGGACCCACGATTTAATCGTACATAATTACGGACCCGGCAGGAGTATGGCGTCCATCCATGCGGAAGTGCCGAACGATGTAGACATTGAGATATCCCACGAGATTATCGACCGGATAGAAAGAGAGGCGGCAAAGAAGCTGGGAATTTTTCTTGTTATCCACATGGACCCCATCGAGATGAGGGACGAGAGGGTGCTTGCCCTGAAGGAACAGACCGAGGGCATTTTAAATGAAATCGACCCGGCGTGCAGCATCCATGATTTTCGTGTGGTGCACGGGGAGGAACAGACAAATCTGATTTTCGATATGGTGATTCCTATAGATTACGATGAAGAAAAACGAAACAACCTGCCCCTTACGCTGATGGGGAAGATTCAGGAGCTGGATTCCCGGTATCAGTGCGTGATTACAGTGGAATATAATTATGTCGCAAAAGAATGACAGACAAGGCAAGCGAGGCTTGGACTTTCCGTACCGCAAGAATCGGAAAACAGCGAAGATAAAGCCTCGGACAGATAAGGAAGTCATAGATTCAGACAGAAAAAAGAAAGAAGGAAAGCACATGTACACATTTGACAGCAGAGTTCGCTACAGTGAGATTGACCATCACGGCACCATGACACTGCCGGCACTCATCAACTATTTTCAGGACTGCAGTACCTTTCATTCCGAGAGTGTGGGGCTGGGGATGGATAAATTGAAGGAGAAAAAGAAAGCCTGGGTTCTCTCCTACTGGCAGGTGGTTGTGGAACGTTTCCCGAAACTGGGAGAGCATATCGAGATTGGCACCTTTCCCACAGAGTTTAAAGGGCTGTACGGAAACCGAAATTTCTTTATGAAGGACGGAGACGGGAGGCAGATTGCGTGCGCCAATTCCATCTGGGTATTTATGGATTTGGAAAAGGGACGTCCGGCGCGCCCGGATAAAGAGGACATCGAGCCCTACGGTACAGAAGAGCCCCTTGCAATGGAGTATGAAGACAGAAAAATCAAAATGCCGGAAAACTGCGAGAGTCTCCCTTCTTTCCCGGTGCGGAAATATCATATCGATACAAACGAACATGTGAACAACTGCCAGTATGTGCAGATGGCTCTGGAAGTTCTGCCGGAAAATGTGCCGCTGCATCAGCTCCGTGTGGACTACAAGAAATCCGCTGTATACGGAGATATCATCTATCCGAAAATGGCGGAGGAGGAGAACCGGATGGTAGTAGAACTCTGCGATGAGGAAGGGAAACCCTATGCGGTTGTGGAGATGAAAGGGAACGGAAACGTATAGAGAATAAAAAGAGTAAGAAGACAAACAGAAGCGTAGAAGGAGAGGAGATATACGGATGAGATTAGGTGAGAAACAGATGCTGACGGTGGTAAAGAAAGTGGATTTCGGTGTCTATCTGGGAAACGATGAACAGCGGGTATTGCTGCCGAAAAAGCAGGTGCCGGAAGGGATAGAGCCGGGGGACCCGGTGGAGGTGTTCTTGTATAAGGATTCTTCAGACCGGCTTATCGCTACCACCAATGAGCCGAAGCTGACGCTTGGAAAGCTTGCGGTCCTCAAAGTGGCAGATGTAGGACGCATGGGCGCCTTTCTGGACTGGGGGCTGGAAAAAGATTTATTTCTCCCCTTTAAAGAGCAGACTGCGAAGCTGAAGAAAGGCGATTCCTGCCTGGTGAGCCTCTACATCGACAAAAGCGAGCGGCTCTGCGCAACCATGAAGGTGTACTCCCTTCTGCGCACGGATTCCCCTTATAAAAAGGACGATAAAGTGACGGGGATTATCTACGATACAAGTAAGGAGTTCGGCGTCTTCGTGGCAGTGGACAACCAGTATTCCGCGCTGATTCCAAAGAAAGACGCTGCGGCGGATTTGCGCGTGGGACAGCAGATAACAGCGCGGGTGGCAGCAGTCAAAGAGGACGGCAAGCTGGACTTGAGCGTGCGCGGGAAAATCCCGGAGCAGATGGATGTAGACGCGCAGGACATTCTGGAGGCGATAGAGAGAAAATACGGCGGAGAACTGCCCTTTACCGACAAGGCAGACCCGGAGCGGATAAAGCAGGAGTTCGGCATGAGCAAGGCGGCGTTTAAGCGGGCTGTGGGGAGACTGTTAAAAGAAGGAAAGATAGAGATTACAGAGGAGAGCATAAAGAGGAGATAGCTGCAAAAAAATCTTGCATTCCCTTTTAAATAGGGTATAATAGCAGTAGAGGTGCGCGGAAATGGCAGTTATTTCCGCGCCTCATACAATCACAGGATTCAGAAAGGAGTTTGAGAAATGAAGGTACAGAATATTACAGACATAGACGCATTTTTTAAGGTAGTAGATTCCTGCACAGGCAGAGTAGAGCTGGTGACAGGTGAGGGAGACAGGCTGAACTTAAAGTCCAAGCTTTCTCAGTACGTTTCTATGGCGAACATTTTCTCCAACGGCGAGATTCCGGAGCTGGAAGTTATCGCTTACGAGAAAGAAGATACAGATAAGCTGATTAATTTCATGCTGAACGGCGGACAATAAGAACAGCGCCGGTACAAAAGAAGCTGTATGAAAGAATTGCTGTATCCAGTCTGCATCGCCGGATGGAACAGAGATGACAATGAGGGCAGTTCCCAGGCGGGGGCGCCCTTTTTGATTCTATAGGAAATTCCACCGGGCGGAATATACACGCCGCAGCGGGGAACAGCGAGAGGTGAAACATGAATTTTGCGCACTTACACGTCCACACAGAGTACAGTCTGCTGGACGGTTCCAACAAGATAAAAGAATATGTATCACGGGTCAAAGAGCTGGGAATGAACAGTGCCGCCATCACTGACCACGGTGTGATGTACGGCGTAATTGACTTTTACAGAGAGGCAAAGAGTCAGGGCATCAATCCGATTCTGGGCTGCGAGGTCTATGTGGCGCCAAATTCCCGCTTTGACCGGGAGATTACCGGCGGGGATGACCGCTACTATCACCTGGTGCTGCTGGCAGAGAACAACACAGGGTACGCGAACCTGATGAAAATCGTTTCCAAGGGGTTTGTGGAAGGGTACTACTATAAACCTCGTGTGGATAAGCAGTTGCTGCGGGAGTACAGCGAGGGCATCATCGCTCTGAGCGCTTGTCTGGCGGGGGAAGTGCAGCGTTATCTGGTGAAGGGGCTGTACGAGGAAGCGAAGAAAGCAGCGCTGGAGTATCAGGACATTTTCGGGGAAGGAAATTATTTCCTGGAACTGCAGGACCATGGAATCCCGGAGCAGACTATGGTGAACCAGCGGCTCTTTAAAATGTCGGAGGAGCTGGGAATTGACCTGGTGGCGACCAATGACGTGCACTATACCTATGCCGAGGATGCCAAGCCTCACGACATTTTGCTGTGCATCCAGACCGGGAAGAAGTTAGAAGACGAGAACCGTATGCGTTACGAGGGCGGACAGTATTATGTGAAATCGCCGGAGGAGATGCAGAAGCTTTTCCCTTATGCTTTGCAGGCATTGGAAAACACACAGCGGATTGCCGACCGCTGTCATGTGACGATAGAATTCGGCGTGACGAAGTTGCCGAAATACGATGTGCCGGACGGCATGACTTCCTGGGAATACCTGCAGAAGCTCTGCCGCGAAGGGCTTGAGAAGCGCTACGGCAACCCGTCAGAGGAATTAAAAGAGCGTCTGGAGTATGAGCTGGACGTCATAAAAAATATGGGGTATATCGATTACTTCCTCATCGTATGGGATTTTATCAAATATGCGAAAGACCACGGCATCCCGGTGGGACCGGGGCGCGGCAGCGCGGCGGGAAGTATCGTTTCCTATTGTCTGGAGATTACGACTATAGACCCCATCAAATACCAGCTTTTGTTTGAGCGTTTCCTGAACCCGGAGCGTGTATCCATGCCCGATATCGACGTGGATTTCTGTTACGAGCGCAGGCAGGAAGTCATCGATTATGTGGTGAGAAAATACGGTGAAGACCGGGTGGTACAGATTGTGACCTTCGGTACACTGGCAGCGCGCGGTGTCATCCGGGATGTGGGCAGGGTGATGGACCTTCCCTATGCATTTGTGGACAGCATCGCCAAGATGATTCCCACAGAATTGAATATTACCATTGATAAAGCGCTGAAAGAGAACCCGGAGCTCAAGCGGACGTACGAGAATGACGAACAGGTGAAATATTTGATTGACATGGCAAAGCGTCTGGAAGGGCTTCCCAGGCACAGTTCCATGCATGCCGCCGGTGTCGTTATCTGTCAGGAGGACGCGGATGAGTATGTTCCGCTCTCCCGTGCTTCCGACGGAACCATTACCACCCAGTTTACCATGACCACACTGGAGGAACTGGGGCTTTTGAAAATGGATTTCCTGGGGCTTCGTACCCTCACGGTCATTCAGAATGCCGTGCAGATGGCGAGGGCGAAGACGCCGGATTTGGATATGGATAAGCTGGATTACAATGACACGGCAGTGTTTGACTATATCGGCACGGGGAAGACGGACGGCATTTTCCAGATAGAGAGCGCGGGCATGAAATCCTTCATGAAGGAGCTAAAGCCCCACAGTCTGGAGGATATCATAGCCGGAATCGCCCTCTACCGTCCGGGACCTATGGATTTCATTCCCCAATATATCAAGGGGAAAAACGAGTCCGGGGAAATCGTCTATGACTGTCCGCAGTTGGAGCCTATCTTGGAGCCGACCTACGGCTGTATTGTCTACCAGGAGCAGGTTATGCAGATTGTGCGGGATTTGGCGGGCTATACACTCGGACGAAGCGACCTTTTAAGACGTGCCATGTCCAAGAAAAAGGGCGATGTCATGCGCAAGGAACGCCAGATATTTGTCTATGGGGATGAGGAAAATGACGTGCCCGGCTGCGTGAAAAACGGAATTGACGAGAAGACAGCGAATAAGATTTATGATGAGATGATTGATTTCGCAAAATATGCCTTCAACAAGTCCCACGCGGCGGCATACGCGGTGGTCGCCTACCAGACAGCCTACTTAAAATATTATTATCCCGTAGAATTTATGGCGGCGCTTATGACATCCGTGATTGAAAATCCGCCGAAAGTGGCAGAATATATCTATGCCTGCCGACAGATGGACATTCAGATACTGCCCCCGGACATCAATAAAGGTGTGGCGAGCTTCTCTGTGGACGGCAAAAATATCCGCTATGGACTTGCGGCAATTAAGAGTATTGGAAAACCGGTGATTCAGGCGATTGTGTCAGAGAGAGAGGCGTTTGGTCCCTTTAAAAATCTGGAGGACTTCATCAGCAGGATGTCCACAAAGGAACCGCTGAACAAAAAGGTCATTGAAAACTTTATTAAGTCGGGCGCGCTTGACTGTCTGGGCGGCACGCGGAAGCAGTATATGAGTATTTATGTGCAGATTGTGGAGCACGTAAACCAGGAAAAGAAGTACGCCATGACCGGTCAGATGAGTCTCTTCGACTTCGTAGATGAGGAGCAGAAGAGCGAATTTGAGATAAAGCTGCCGAATGTAGGCGAATATGCGAAGGAAAATCTCCTGGCATTTGAAAAGGAAGTGCTGGGCATCTATATCAGCGGGCATCCTCTGGAAGCATATGAGGAAAAGTGGAGAAAGGTCATTTCCGCCACCACCCTGGAATTTCAGCCGGACGAGGAGACCGGGCGCACGAAAGTGCACGACGGCGCAAAGGAAATCATCGGCGGCATGATTACGGATAAGACGGTGAAGCACACGAGGACAAACCAGATGATGGCGTTCGTTTCCGTGGAGGATTTGGCGGGCACGGTGGAAGTCGTTGTTTTCCCGCGGGATTATGAGAAGAACCGGGAGTATCTGGAGATTGACAACAAGGTCTTCATCCGCGGCAGAGTTTCCGAGGAGGATGAAAGACCCAGTAAGCTGATTTGCGAGAAGGTTATTCCTTTTGAGAAGACCAGGAAGGAATTATGGATTCAGTTTCCCGATAAGGAGTCCTTCCTGGAAAATGAGGCTATCGTTTACGGATATCTGGCAGACTCCGAAGGGGAGGACGAAGTGGTCATCTACTGCGCGAAGGAGAGGGCAATCAAACGCCTGCCGAGAAACCGCAATATCCGTATCAGTCAGGAGATATTGGGAAGATTGATGAACCATTACGGGGAAAACAGGATAAAAGTGGTAGAAAAAGCTATTGAAAACCACTTTTAGATGCTGTAGAATATTACCCGAAGTGTTAAAAATTAATCAATAGCACCGTTTTACGGCGGTGCCAAGAGCCGGGGGACCGTTACTATTCACAGTCCTGACTCAAAATTAGCACCAGTGGTTTACGTGCAAGCACGACACCTCTGCTGCCAATTTTGAGTCGGTTGTGAATAGTAACGGAATATCGGCAAAATGGGTTAGGCAACTATTTTTCAGAAAGGTGGAAAAAATCATGGCACAGACAAAAGAAAATCTGACAGCCGAAGAAAAGGCAAAGAGATTGGATGAGATTGAAGACAGAATCCGCACCATCGGCGTTCTGACAAGCGGAGGAGATGCGCCGGGGATGAACGCGGCAATCCGTGCAGTCGTAAGGACAGCATTGTCAAGAGGTCTGAAGGTGCGCGGTATCCGCAGAGGATATCACGGACTTTTGAAGGAAGAGATTATTGACTTATCCGCTCGTGACGTATCTGATACCATTCAGCGTGGAGGTACTATCCTTCAGACAGCGAGATGTCAGTCTATGCGCACAGAGGAAGGTCAGCAGAAAGCAGCGGCAATCTGCAAGAAATACGGCATCGATGGACTGGTTGTTATTGGAGGAGACGGCTCGTTCGCAGGTGCGCAGAAACTGGCACATCTGGGAGTAAACACAGTAGGAATCCCGGGAACCATTGATTTGGATATCGCATGTACAGACTATACCATCGGATTTGATACAGCAGTCAATACCGCAATGGAAGCGATTGACAAGGTGCGTGATACATCTACATCCCATGAGCGATGCAGCATCATCGAGGTTATGGGTAGAGATGCCGGATATCTGGCACTGTGGTGCGGAATCGCCAACGGTGCGGAGAAAATCCTTATGCCGGAGGAGAAGGACTTCAACGAGCAGGAACTGATTGACGACATCATGGAAAATAAAAAACGCGGAAAGAAAAACTATATCATCATCAATGCCGAGGGTATCGGTGATTCTATCAACATGGCAAAGAGGATAGAGGAAGCGACAGGTATTGAGACAAGAGCTACCATATTAGGACACATGCAGCGCGGCGGAAGCCCGACCTGTAAGGACAGAGTCTATGCGTCCACAATGGGCGCAATGGCGGTGGACCTTCTCTGTCAGGGTAAATCTAACCGCGTAGTGGGATACAAGAACGGCAAGTATGTAGACTTTGATATTGAGGAAGCTCTTGCCATGAAGAAATCCATTCCGGAATATCAGTATGATATATCAAAAGTGTTGGCTATCTAGTGTACTGTCTCATCGGCTTTCTACAGTACATTAGTTTATCGGAGAGAGGAAGAGCAAAGTGAAGGAAACAGGAAAGAAGACAGCCCCCATCGGCGTATTCGATTCCGGGGTTGGGGGTCTGACAGTGATGCGGGAGATTTCCCGCAACCTGCCCTGTGAAAACATCATATATTTTGGCGATACGGCGCGGGTGCCATACGGAAGCAAATCACAGAACAATGTTATCCGGTTTTCCCGCCAGATTATCCGCTTTCTTGAGAGTAAACAGGTGAAGGCAATCGTCATTGCCTGCAATACGGCGAGTGCTCTGGCGCTCGATACGGTACAGCGGGAATTTGACCTGCCCATACTCGGTGTTGTCATCCCCGGCGCGCGGGCGGCGGTGGAGGCAACGCATAACAGGAAGGTGGGTGTCGTGGGTACCGATGCGACGGTGCAGAGCGGGATGTATACCAAGGTCATCCGCAAGATGGCACCGGATATCACGGTGCTGGAGAAGGCGTGTCCGCTTTTCGTGCCGCTGGTCGAGGAAGGCTTCAAGGAGCACCATGTGACACAGGAAATCATAGAGTACTACCTGGATTCCATGCGTAAGACAGGGATAGATGCTATGATATTGGGATGCACGCATTATCCTTTACTGCGCTCAAAAATCCGCACTTTTATGGGAGAGAAGATTCAGATTGTAAATCCTGCTTATGAGACAGCGATGGATTTGAAGAAACTGCTGAAGGAGCAGGGGATGGAAAACGACGGTACCACCGAGGAACACAGCCGTTATGAGTTCTATGTCAGCGACGCTGCGGAAAAATTCCGGCAGTTCGCCAACACGGTCATGCCCTTTGACGTGCCGACCACCAATGTAGTAAATATCGAGGAATATTAAGAGATGACGAAAGATGTAATCGTGAGTATTTCCGGTGTCCATATGGATATGATGGCAAATGCCTTCCGGGAGGATGAGGAGGCAATCGAGGTCGTCACTCCGGCGAACTATTACTGGAAGAACGGGAAGCATTATATCCTGTACGATGAAGTGATTGAAGGCATGTCGGGGACGATAAAGAACAAAATCAAAATCACCGGGACGGACAGCGTGGAGATTATGAAGACCGGAATGTCCAACACGCACATGGTATTTGAAAAGAATAAAAAGAATCTGACCTACTATCGTACGCCCTACGGACAGATGCTGGTGGGTGTGAACACCCGCAGTATGGACGTGAGAGTGACGGATGAGAGGATAGATATCCTGGTGGATTATGAGCTGGACGTCAACCATGAACCTATGGCGGACTGCAGGATAAAGATGAACATTACATCAAAGGGCAGTAAAGATTTCACGGTATTGAGCTGATTCGGCATTGAACGAAAGGGCGGAGAGTCTCAAAGCGGATAAAACTCAAAAGAAACAGACAGCAAAGAAAATAAAATTTAAGACATAAAAACGGGTATTCTAAAAGTATGAAAACTTTCGGAATACCCGCTTTATTTACTGGTTAAGACTTGTGAAGTAAAGTATGTATTTTTCACAGGCAGGGGATTTATTTCCCTCTCAGCCGTGCGAAGAACCCTTTTTTCTTCTGCGGTGTCTCAAGAGAACCGCGCACACCCTTGACTCCGGTTATGTAAATGCCGCTGATGACCGCTTTTACTTCCTTCTTCACAGGAATGAGCGGATAAACCTGCGCATCACACATCAATGTCATAATCTTGGGACCAATCTTAGCCTTGACAACCGGAACCTTTGTCCGGCGCAGATACTTGGGCGTATTCTCCAGCACAGCGGAAGGAAAACCGGCATCTCGAAGCCGCATCTTTGCCTTATCGATGACCAAGATGCTCAATGTCTGAGCCATGGCATCCATCTGTTCCTTCTGTGCCGCCTGTTTCTTCTCAGCCCTCTTTCCCATAATGTATAAAACAATGACTGCGATGATTAAAATAGCAAGAATCACTAGCATTATTACCAATGGTTTTTTCACGATAGAATCCTCCTAAATCACTCTTTGTCGCAAGTAGTATTGTATCATTGTTTGAGGACAAGTGCAAGTAATTTGAGATTTTGGGGTTACTTTTCCTGTGTAAAACGAGTATACTGTTTATGTGACTTGCTTTCCCCTCTAAGACGGGTGGGAATATGGAATGTGCAGAGAAAAGGAGTTTTTATTTATTATGGCAATGGCAGAAACAATATGGAACACACTGGTGACGGTTTACGAGTTTATCATGGACAATCTGGTCGTCATCAATATACTGCTGTCGCTGGTTATTGTTTTCTTTCAGAGACGGTCCCCGCAGACAGTGTGGACATGGCTTCTCTTGCTTTATTTCATCCCGATTCTGGGATTTCTATTATATCTGATAATCGGACAGGATTTTCACAAAAGCAGGATGTTCAAGGCAAAAGAGATAGAGGGCGAGTTGAAATACGCGGTAAGGCGCCAGGAAGAGACGATATACCGGAAAAAGCTGCGGCTGGCAAACCCTGAGATGGCACGCTTCAAGGATTTAATTCTTTATAACCTGGAGGCAGGCGAGGCGGTGCTGACAGATAATAATGACGTGCGCATCTATACAGACGGTAAAGAAAAATTTCAGGCTCTCATGGAAGAAATGAGCCGGGCAAAGCGCTATATCCATTTGCAGTACTATATTATAAGAAATGATGAGCTGTGGCAGGCAATCGAGAAAGTGTTGATACAGAAAGCGCGGGAGGGCGTGGAAGTCCGCGTGCTCTTTGACAGTATGGGGTGCCGCACCATGCATAACAAAGACTGGGAGCGTCTGGAAAAAGAGGGAATCCAGGTGGCGGAATTTTTCCCGGCGCTGTTAGGACAGCTTCAGCTCCGTGTAAACTATAGAAACCACAGGAAAATCGTGGTCATCGATGGCAGGATTGGCTTTGTCGGCGGATTCAATATCGGGCGGGAGTACCTGGGGCTGGATACGAAAAAATTCGGTTACTGGCGGGATACCCATCTGTGCATAGAGGGGGCGGCAGTGACTTCCCTGGCGGTGCGTTTTGTATTGGACTGGAATTACGCGGCGAAGGAGAATCTGTTCCTGGAGGACAGGCTTTTTGAGATACCCAATTATGTGAGACACGGGCGGGACCCGGTACAGATTATCTCCAGCGGACCGGACTCCCAGACAAAGACCATTCACGACAATTACCTGCGGCTGATTCACAGCGCGAAGGACCATGTCTATATACAGACACCCTATTTCATACCGGATGATTCCATTCTGGATGCGCTGAAGATTGCCAGCCGTTCCGGGATAGACGTGCGCATCATGGTGCCGTGCAAGCCGGACCATCCATTCGTATACTGGGCGACCTACTCCTATCTGGGAGATATGGTGGCAGCGGGTGCCAAGTGCTATGTTTACAATAACGGCTTTCTCCATGCCAAGACACTCAGTGTGGATGGTATGGTAGCGTGCGTCGGCACCGCGAACATGGATATCCGCAGTTTTGGGCTGAACTTTGAAGTGAACGCTACCATATACAGTGAGCGGACAGTGCAGCGTCTGGAGCGTGCCTTTGAAAATGATATGACAAAGTGTACCCATGTGACCCGGAAGGTTTACGACCAGAGGGGGCTTATCATACGGACAAAAGAGCAGTTCTCAAGACTGTTGTCTCCACTGCTGTAGAGTGAGTGAGGAAGCGCTTCGCACGGCGCAGGGCTGTTTGACTGAGGGCAGCCTGTTTTTACGGAAGTCTAAGACCGTTTTTTTGAGGGCTCTTTTCAGAACAGTGGAAATGTGATATAAATATTAGGAAATGTAGTCAGTAATTTTCTGTCCGTGCCGCAGGCAGGGCAAAGATGTGATACAAATATAGGAAATGGATAAAGGAGAAGTATCAAAAATGAAAAAGAAACTTGTTGCAGGAATATTAAGCGCTTTGCTGGCAGTTTCCCTTGCGGGATGCAGCGGGGAGATTTCCAACGATTATGTAACGATTAAGCAGTACAAGGATTTGGAAGTTCCTTATGTGGAGACCAGCGAAGTGACAGAGACGAGAATCCAGAGTGTGATTGACAGCAATCTGGAATTGGCAGCGACCAAGGAGGTCATCACAGACCGTCCGGCTGAAGAAGGTGATACGGTAAATATAGACTATGAAGGCACAGTAGACGGAGTCGCTTTTCAGGGCGGTACAGCTTCCGGCGCTACTCTGGAATTAGGCTCTGGTTTGTTTATCGGGGCAAACGGTGATTATGAAGGATTTGAGGAACAGATAGCAGGACACAGCACCGGAGATGAGTTTGACATTACAGTGCAGTTCCCGGACCCCTATACAAACCCGGAGATGTCCGGCGCTGTGGCGAACTTCCACATTGTGCTGAATGAGATTTACCAGATGAAGACCCCGGAGCTGACAGATGAGTGGGTGAAGGAAAACAGTGAAGAATCCGAGACGGTAGACGAATACAAGAAAGAAATCAGGAAGCAGTTGGAAGAAGAAAATCAGGGGACAGTAGATACAGAGCTTCAGGATTCGGTGATGGAAGTGTTCCTTGAGAATGTAGAGGTAAAAGAATACCCGGAAGGCGCGGTAGATGAGCAGAAACAAATGATGACAGATTATTATACGCAGATTGCGTATGCCTATGGTCTGGAGTTTGAAGACTTCCTGCTGACTTATATGAATGGCATGACCGCAGAGCAGTTTGATGAGCAGGCAACAGAGATAGCGGAAAATACAGTCAAGAGAAATGAAGCGGTGAAGCTGCTTGCAAAGAAAAAGCATCTCGAACCGTCTGAAGAAGAATATACAAAAGAAATCGAAAAATATGCCGAGGAAGCAGGGGCAGCGGACGTGGATGCATTTATAGAGCAGTATGGGGAAGAAGACCTCAAACTCATGGTACTCGTTGAGAAAGTAGAGGAATACCTGGCAGATAATTGTATTCAGGTAGAAAGCTCGGATACCGCAGAATAGCAGATTTTTGAAAAACAGTATGGCAGATAAATCCGCCATGTAATCCGAAGATGTGATATGGAGGTGCGGCTATGATATTGGAAAATGAGAGACTGTGTGTGGAAATCGCAGAGAGAGGGGCAGAAGTTGTCCGTATTTACGACAAAAAGAAGGACAGGGAGGTCCTCTGGAACGGCGACCCGAAATTCTGGAAGCGCCATTCTCCAATCCTCTTTCCCAATGTCGGGAAGACATGGAACCATGAAGTATTCTATGACGGTGTAAAATATCCGTCATCCCAGCACGGTTTTGCCAGAGACAGTGATTTTATCCGCATCAAAGAAGGGAAGAGTGAGGCGGTCTACCTCCTCCGCTCTTCCGAGGAGACAAAGGAAGTCTATCCTTTTGATTTCGAGTTGTATATCACATATCGATTGGAGAAGAACCGGCTCCGCGTCCGCTGGGAGGTCAGAAATCCCGCGGATATTCCTATGTACTTCACTATTGGAGGGCATCCCGCTTTCTGGTGCGCCCAGAACGGTGAGGCGAGGGATACATACCTCCTGAAATTTCCGGGAAAGGAAAAGCTGGAGTACATCGGTGTGGACTTGCAGACCGGGGCAGCACTGCCGGATTCAGGCAGAACACTCAGCCTTGCGAATGGTTGCTGCAAGATTTCCGATGAATTATTTGAACTGGACACCATGATTTTTGACGGTGGTCAGATTGAGGAGGCGTGGCTCTGCCATGCAGATGGCACTCCGTTCGCCGGAGTGGAGTGCAAAGGCTTTCCGAATTTCGGAATCTGGTCGGTGAAAGGCTCGCCCTTTATGTGTCTGGAACCCTGGGCGGGACGGTGCGATGATAAAGGTTTTGACAAAGATGTCTCCCAAAAGCCGGGAATCAATAAGGTAGAAGGCGGGGAGACGTTCGAAAAAGAATATGCGATTGTGGTGGCGTGAGAGAAGATGACAGACCGCCCGGGAAGCGAAGAACTTTCCGGGCGGTTTTATTTGCATATAACTGCTGCGCCGAGGCTATCGGGTGAATATAGGCAAGTATGGAAATACAGAAGTTGATTTCGTGGCACGCAAACAGGAAAAGCTGGTTTATTTTCAGGTGACAGCAGACATGACAGCGGAATCAACCTTTGAAAGAGAGATGCGACCTCTGAGGGAAATCAAAGATAATTATGAAAAAATTGTGCTGACTCTGGATGAATATTCTGTAGGGAATTACGATGGGATAGAGGTTAAGAATGTGGTGAAATGGCTGTTGTAAATGCAGAAATCTGCAGAAGATTTCCGATTATTTTGCAGAAGTACTTCAAAAAACATTGTTAATTCGTGCCAATTTGCTATAATTAAATGCATATCAGATATACGGCAAAGGTGGAATTGTACAGATGAAGCAGAAAAAGGATGAACTGCTGCGGGCAGTATGGAAGGGACAGGACGATGCATATGACCTCATGATAGAATACGAGGGGATACTGCATCATTACGGGGAATATATCTTATATCAGTCAGAGGGTGTTGTGATAGATTTGATAGCGGCAAATCCGGGAATCACCTGCAGTGATATTGCGAAAATGACGAACAAGACGGTCAGCGCCTGTTCTCAGATTATCAGAAAGCTGCGTGAGAGGGACTGGGTACGCCAGATAAGGAATGAAAAAAATAACAGAAAGTACAATCTGGAAGTGACTGAAACGGGGAGGCGGATTTGTGAAGAGAGGGAAAGTTTCACAAATATATGCCAGGACAGGATGTTTCGTATGTTGAGCAGTTTTACTGAAGAAGAGCTGGAGAATCATATTCGAATACAAAACATGATAAATGAGGCATATAAAGAGGATATCCGCCAGAGTTTGAATGAGGCGGAGGAAAAATAGAAAATAAGAATGACATCTCAGAGAGAAGAATCTCACTGGGATGTCATTTTTTTGGTAACGTGACGGCGCACAAAGTGCTGAAGCCATCAATGTTGAGGTAAAGAGAAGGTTAATGGCTTATCCATTTTATTTATCATCTGGATAGGAAGGCTGTACAATCATACCAAATATGGTGTGCGGTAATTGTCTATTTTGTGCAAAGTTTTGAGATTGGCAAAAAAAGCATTGCAATATTTGTGATATTGCTATATATTTAATATAAATAAAATATTAAGCAGCTTAATAAATAAACAACTTAATAAAAGATAAGATTATGAAGTTGATAAGCTGCTGCCAAATTTAATACGAGGAGGTATATAATGGACAAAAGGATTCTGAATACGACCGAAGCACCCGCAGCAATCGGAACGTATTCCCTGGGGATATGAACCTGAGAGACGTGGTGAAAACGACCGTGTTATTGAGTGACATTCAAAATTTCGGAAAGATGAACGAAGTGTACGCTCAGTTTTTCAAAGAGGAATGTCCGGCGCGAGCGGCTTTTGAGGTGGCGGCGCTTCCAAAAGGGGCGCTGGATGAGATTGAGGCTGTAGCGTTGAAGGAAGCAAAATGAGCGGAATGTGGTACAACCTTCGACAAAGGGGAAAGCAAGCGAAACACAGAATAGAAAGGTAATCTATTTGAAACAGAACAGGAGGAGAAAGATGGTTAAATATAGTGACAGAAATCAAATGGAATTTCAGGAGAGAATCCAGACAGTCATGAAAGAAAAGGGAATTGATGGTCTGATTCTTACAGAGTTTGGAGCTATCTACTATGCTACAGGGCATTACAGCACTTTCCAGAAGGTTACAAATCTACCGGGATATTGCATTGCGGTGTGCCCGGCGGAGGGAGAATTTACAGTTATCCTTCCGGACTATGAGACCATGTCGATGGACCAGATTCCCGGTTGTAAGATGGATGTCTCTACGACAGGTATTTTCATTGACGGACTGGAAAAAATCACAGGAAAACCGGCGCCGAAGGTACGCCCTTCCACAGTGGATGGCAGCAAGACATTCAGGCAGGCTCTTGACATTATAAAGGCAAAGAAACCGGATGCAGTGATTGGTATTCAATCCAAATTGCTGACCTATGATGCGATGAAGATTTTCCAGGAAAATGCCGGGGCGTGTACATATGTTGACTGTGATGAAGTGTTGAGCAGAGCCAGGATGATAAAGACAAAATGGGAAATCGATGTGCTGCGCACTGCCGCACAGATGAGCGAGCGGCAGATGGAGGCAACCGCCAATGCCATGAGAGAAGGAATGACAGTCGGCGAGCTTGTGAATCTTGCTTATCAGAACTGCTTCGCTCAGGGCGAGGGCGTGACAGGCGCAAGACCGGTTCTCTCTGTAGGCGGAAGGTATTTCGGGAACTTTGAGATTCCACCGGAGGACACGCTGCGCAAGGGTGATATCGTCAGAATGGACTGCGGACCTTTCTATCTGGGATACATCAGCGATATATGCCGCGCTTATTCTGTAGGGAAGGCATCAGACGAAGCGAAAAAGATTTACGCGGCGCTGATGGACGGCTACCACAGAGAATTGGAAATGATTGGACCGGGAGTAAAGATTGCGGATGTGTACAATGAGGTTATGGCAATTGTAAGAAAGACTGTGCCGGACTACGTAAGAGGACATTTGGGACATTCCATCGGTACTTATTTCCTGGCAGAGGAATATCCATATATCTCTCCATATGTGGGAGATGAGACATTTAAGCCTGGCATGGTTGTAAGCTGTGAAGTGCCGTACAGCAGCGCGGTACTGGGCGGTATGACGCCGGAAGATACCATCGTGATAACAGAAAACGGTTATGAGCGTTTCACATATGTACCGGAGGAGATTGTTGAGATAGGAGTTTAGAGAGAACATTAAGTAATTGGAGGGACGATAAGAGTGGATTTTGACAGAAAGATTGAACGTGTAGGGACAAAGTGCTGTAAATGGGATTCGGAGGAATACTATCGCAGCGGCGAAGTGATACCCATGTGGGTGGCAGATATGGATTTCCCGGCGCCGGATGAAGTGGTAACGGCACTTCAGAAAAGGGCAGAGCATCCCATTTTCGGATATCCACATGATGACGGGACTTTTGAAAAAGTCCTGACAGAGTGGATTTATAAACATCATGGATGGAAGATAGAGGAAAGTCACATTATGGCAAGTCCCGGAGTGCTCACTACTATGGCAATGTTTATCAATACGGTGTCCAAACCGGGAGAGCATATTATCATCATGACCCCTGTCTATTATCCATTTACAAGCTATATTGAAAATAATGACCGGTGTGTGGAGAGCTGTGAGCTCCTTCTGAAAGATGGGATATATCAGATTGATTTCGACAGGCTGGAGGAACTGGCGGCAAAGGAAGAGACGAAAGCGCTCCTGCTGTGCAATCCGCATAACCCGGTGGGCAGAGTCTTTACCAGAGAGGAACTTGAAAAGGTGGCGGATATTTGTGTCCGCAACGACATCAAGGTTTTTGCAGATGAGATACACTCGGATTTGATTATGCCTGGATTTCATCATGTACCCTTTGCCTCCATTTCGCCGGAGGCGGCGGATATCACAGTGACCGCCTATTCTATGGCGAAAACGTTTAACCTGGCAGGGCTGCAGACGTCAGCCGCAGTGATGGATAATGCTGAGCTGAGGGAAAAGATGCTGAGACTCAGAGAGGCGTGGGGATTGTTTAATGTAAACAATTTTGCGTTGGTAGCGTTTGAGGCGGCTTTTCAATATGGGGAGAATTATGTAAAGGAACTGGTCGCCTATCTGCAGAAAAACAGAGACTATGTAATGAACTTTTTGGCAGACCGTCTGCCTGTAATTACCTGTTCCGAGCTGCAGGGGACATATTTAATGTGGCTGGACTGCGGCGGACTCGGCATAAAGGATGAAGAGCTGGAGGAGTTTTTCAGAAAAGAAGCGGGGCTTGGGCTGGAAGCCGGAATTATTTTCGGCTCCGGCGGGGAGCAGCATGTGAGGATGAACATCGCGTGTCCGCACGAGCTTTTAAAGGAAGCTATGGAGCGTATGGAGACGGCTGTGAAAAAACGAAAGGAATAAGTTATGGAAGAAAAGAAGGAATTAAAACGAGTATTGGGGAAATTAGACCTCTTTGCCATTGGATTTGGTGCAATCATAGGCTGGGGATGGATTTCGATGGGCTCCACCTGGATTGGCGGAGCCGGTATGCTGGGAGCTTGTCTGTCCTTTGTATTTGCCGGAATTATGATGATATTTGTAGCTCTGTGTTACGGTGAACTGGCATCTGCCATGCCGAAGGCGGGAGGACCGCAGAATTTCGCATGGAGGGCATATGGCACGAAGGCATCATTTATCGCGGGCTGGGCGTGTCTGCTGAATCCGGTTCTGTTCGTGAGCTGGCTTTGCAATGCGGCGGTAGACGCGTTAAATTATCTCTATCCGTTGACAGATACACCACTGTTGTACACAGTATACGGCTATGAGATTCATGTGGGGACGCTGGCTGCCTATATGATAATGGCAGTGCTGATGATTTGGCTGACCTATACAGGAATCCAGGGAATGTCCAGAGTGCAGAACATCGCGGTTATCATCATGATAGCAATAGCGGCAATTTTCATTATCGCAGCTGTTTTCTTGGGAGATACAAGGAACTTTGAGCCTCTGATTGCAAACGGTACAAGAGGGGTAGCGGCAAATATTCTGACATGCGCGACCTTCCTGGCAGGATTTGAGTGTATCCCTCAGGCTTCAGAGGAATCGACAGTAAAACCAAAGGATTTGGGAAAAGTGATTGTATCAGTTATGCTGGCAGCGGTAGTGTGGTTTATTTTGACAATCATTGCTACATCACTCGGACTTTCCCACGGAGATATCCAGACCTCCAAATTGGCAGCAGTGGATTCAATGACAGCAATCTTTAACAACAATCCGATAGCAGGCAAGGCGATGATTGTAGTGGGCTTGCTTGGAATCCTCACTTCCTGGATTTCTACATATATCAACGGAAGCCGTCTGATGTACAGTATGGCACGAGGCGGAATGATGCCAGAATATTTTGCGAAGCTTCATCCAAAATATCAGACACCATACAGAGCAGTCATTGTAATGGGAGTTTTTATGCTGGTTTCCGGATTTATGGGCGGCGGCGTCAATGTATGGTATCCGACTGCCGGGGGTTTTGGAAGCGTTGTTGCCTATGTAATTGTTGCGATATCCTTTATCAAGTTGAGAAAATCACAACCGGATATGGTGAGACCTTACAGAGTAAAGAGCGTAGCAGTTGGTTATATCGCGGTACTGATGGGCGCGGTTCTGGTGTTTATCTCCCTGCCGGGATTCCCCGGGTCGGGATTAAAGTGGCCGTATGAAATCCTGATGGTACTCATCTGGATTATACTGGGTATTGCGCTGTATATTCGGGCAAAGAACAGACCGGACGGATTGAAGAAAATAGATGAAATGATGAGCAGTGTATTAAAAGATTAAGGAATAAAAATATGATATATAAAAAGGATTTACATATGTGTAATCCTTAATATAAAAGAGGGCGTTCTGTATCGGATAAGTCATGAGAAATGAGTGGTCGTTTGATTTATCCGATGCAGGACGCTCTATTTTTGAACTACCTCAAAAATGACCATGAAAAATAGCCGTCCCTGTCTCTGGTAAAACTTGGACGACCATTTTGGTTAACTGCTTATCCCTTCATTTTCATCCTCTTTATGACCTTCAGCCTTGTAAACTCCTCCCTCTCTTTTTCCTCCAGCGCATTGGTGATGGTATACACCAGTTCGGAATACATGGGGATGGTGATATTCTGCAGCGCATTGGCGCGTTTCTGCGTCTTCTTGATATTGGAAGCAAGCCGGTATGCTGCGTTTTCCACCATGGAGAGCTTGATGGTCAAATCTTTTACCTTGCGGAACGCTTCCCGCGCGGTGTCGATGGACTCCCGTGTGGTGCTGAAAGAATAGGTGGGAGTTCCGTCGTCGGGGATATATTTCACATGGGGAATCTCTGTGCCCATGATGCTCCGCGTCTGGATGGTGATTGAATTTTCTATAGGAACCGTGTAGGCGAGCTGGTCTACCATGCTGATTCCGTGCTCGATATTCGCCCGCTGCAGGCAGCGGTAAGCGTAGGTAAATGTGCTGTCAATCTCGTCCTGGATGTTGCGCGCTTCATCGATTAAGTCCATCAACTCCCGAATCAGGATGTTGCGCTTTTTATCCATCAAATCATAGCCCTGTTTGGCGAGAGCCAGGGAGTTTTTTGCCAGCATGAGATTTCCTTTTGTGGGAAATGTACGCGGGTCCATGAAATCCTTCCTTTCTGTAAGAGTATAATAAAAAATGAAATCAGTTCCGCAGCAGCGGGCGGCATCCTCTTGTATAGCGCGCCGCGCAGTTCAGACTTGGTGTCCTTTAAAACGGGGCGCGCCCCGAAAGCGGAACAAGCCGCTCCTTTTGTATGCCGCGCGGCAGAACAAGCTGTGTTGCTTAACATGTGTGTGCCGCCTGCGCTGTCTATTATATGCGCCTGCGCAGCTTTATGAGCAGGCGCATTGTCTGTTTAAGGATTACTCGTCTTCTTCGATAGGATGGTAGTATTTATCCAGTATCTTTGTATCTACACGGTCGAGTTCTTCTCTTGGGAGACGTCCCAGAAGTTTCCAGCCCAGGTCGAGTGTTTCTTCCATACTGCGGTTCTCGTCCGGTCTCTGACCGATATAGTTCTCCTCAAATTCTTTACCGAACTCCAGGTATTTCTTATCGATAGGTGAGAGTTCGTCCTCGCCGATGACGGAAGCTAAGTTCCTGGCATCGCCCACCTTCGCGTAGGCGGAGAAGAGCTGATTTGCCAAATCCTGGTGGTCCTCCCTCGTATAGCCTTCGCCGATGCCGTCCTTCATCAGACGGGAGAGGGATGGCAGGATGTTGATAGGCGGGTAGATGGACTGCCCGTGCAGCGGGCGGTCGAGTACAATCTGTCCCTCCGTAATATACCCTGTCAAATCGGGGATGGGGTGGGTGATATCGTCGTTGGGCATGGTGAGGATGGGAAGCTGGGTCACGGACCCGTTCACACCCCGGACAATGCCCGCGCGCTCGTAAATGGTCGCCAGCTCGCTGTACAGATAGCCGGGATATCCCTTACGGCTGGGGATTTCTCCTTTGGAGGAGGAGACTTCACGCATCGCCTCGGCAAAGGATGTCATATCAGTCAGGATGACGAGGATATGCATGTGCTGCTCAAAGGCGAGATATTCTGCCACAGTCAGCGCAACCTTCGGGGTGATGAGACGCTCCACCACCGGGTCGTTGGCGAGGTTCAAAAACATTGCTACATGGTCGGCAACACCGCTTTCCTCGAAGGTGTGGCGGAAGAAGTCAGCCACATCGTGCTTGACGCCCATGGCGGCAAATACGATGGCGAACTGCTCATCGGAATTTTCTCCTAAGGATGCCTGTTTTACAATCTGTGCCGCCAGCTGGTCGTGGGGCAGACCGTTTCCGGAGAAAATCGGCAGCTTTTGCCCGCGAATCAGAGTGGTCAGACCATCGATAGCGGAAATCCCTGTATGGATATAGTTTCTCGGATATTCGCGCTCTACCGGATTCAGGGGCAGACCGTTCACGTCCCGCTTCAGAGTGGTGACGAGAGGTCCCAGGTCGTCGATGGGCTGCCCGATGCCGTTGAAGGTTCTCCCCAGCATATCGGGGGAGAGGGCAATCTCCATGGGGTGTCCGGTGAGGCGGGTGTGGGTGTTCTTCAGGGACATATTTTCAGAGCCCTCAAACACCTGGATGACGGCGCGGTTCTCGTACACTTCTACGATACGTCCAATCTTGCGCTCCGTACCGTCTATGACAAATTCAACGATTTCATCAAAAAATGCGTCCTGTACGCCCTCCAGCGCAATCAGAGGACCATTGATACTGCTTAAGCCTAAATATTCAATTGACATAAAAGGTACCCTCCTTATGCGTTTCTATGCGTTTTTCTCCAGGACACGCTGGTAAAAGGCGTCGATGTCCCGGTGATATCCGGCGAACAATTCCGGACGGTCATTAGGCACGTCATACTTGATGGCGATGACCCTGTCGAAAATGTTTTCTGCTTTTAAGACAGACATGGGGTGCCCCATAGTGACGAGGGCGCGTGCCTGTTTATACAAATATAAAATTGTATCCATCATGAGATACTGCTTTTCCATGGAGACACAAGTGTCGTCCTTGTGGAAAGCGTTCTGCTGCAGGAAACCGAGGCGGATGACACGGGCAATCTCCAGAACGAGTTTCTGGTCATCCGGCAGTACGTCGCTTCCGATGAGCTTTACGATTTCCAGAAGGCTGCTCTCCTGGTTTAACAGCGCCATGAGGCGGTTCCGATAGTCTACGAATTTTGGGGAGACATTGTCCTGATACCAGTGGCTCAAATCGTTCAGATATTCGCTGTAGCTGGTGAGCCAGTGGATGGCAGGGAAATGTCTGGAATAGGCAAGGCTCTTGTCCAGTCCCCAGAAGCAGCGGACAAACCGCTTGGTATTCTGTGTGACGGGCTCGGAGAAATCGCCACCCTGCGGGGAAACTGCTCCGATGATGGTGACAGAGCCGTCGGTTCCGTTTAAATTGTGCATCATGCCCGCCCGCTCGTAAAACGCGGAGAGGCGGGACGCCAGGTAAGCCGGGAATCCTTCCTCAGCGGGCATCTCTTCCAGACGTCCGGACAATTCACGCAAAGCCTCCGCCCAGCGGGAGGTGGAGTCCGCCATAATTGCGACGTCGTATCCCATATCCCGGTAATATTCCGCCAGGGTGAGCCCTGTGTAGATACTCGCCTCACGCGCGGCAACAGGCATGTTGGATGTGTTGGCAATGAGGGTGGTCCTGTCCATCAGAGGATTTCCGGTACGGGGGTCCGTAAGTTCCCCAAACTCTTCGAGAACCTGGGTCATCTCGTTGCCGCGCTCGCCGCAGCCGATGTAGATGATGATGTCCGCATCCGCCCATTTCGCAATCTGGTGCTGGGTCATGGTCTTTCCGGTTCCGAAACCGCCGGGGATGGCAGCAGTGCCGCCCTTGGCGATGGGGAACATGGTATCGATGATACGCTGTCCCGTGATGAGGGGAACAGATGCCGGGAAACGATGATGAGTCGGGCGCGCGGTCCGAATGGGCCAGCGCTGCATCATGGGCAGTCCCTTTTTGCTCCCGTCAGCTAATTCCAGCGTTACCAGTGTCTCTTCAATTGTGTATTCCCCATCCGGGACCACGGAGAGGACCGTGCCCTCCACATCAGGGGGAATCATGCATTTGTGAACAATAGCGTGGGTCTCCGGCACCTCGGCGATGATATCGCCTCCATGCAGGTATTGTCCCGGCTGCACGGTGATATGGGTGCTCCACTTTTTCTGTCTGTCCAGAGAGTCCACGCTGACTCCGCGGGTGATAAAGGCTCCGGCAGAGTCGGCGATGCGCTCCAATGGGCGCTCGATGCCGTCAAAGATATTGTTAAGGATGCCCGGCGCCAGTACGACAGATACAGCGTTTCCGCTGGCGACAACTTCCTCGCCGGGTTTTAATCCTGTGGTCTCCTCATAGACCTGGATGGTGGTCAAATCCTTATCCAGAGCGATGACTTCACCAACCAGTTTTTGCTTTCCCACATAAACCATCTCTGACATGCGAAAACCGGTGTTTCCCTTCAGATAGATGACGGGACCGTTGATGCCGTAAATGAATCCTGTTTTAAGCAACTCCGTCACCTCCTAAGAAAATAAATGAGTCGTATTCATTGCGCAGTTTGGTTTTAAAGGAGTTATCAATCAGAATGTTGCGCGCGCGGATGACAGCGCGTACTCCGCCGATAAAGTCCTCTGCGCTGACAGTCAGGGGAATCCGGGTGGCGTCTTCCAAGTCAGAGCGTCTCTTTTCATCAGTAGGGTTGATGTAGATGATGACAGGGTCGTCTCCGGCGAAGGCTTTTGCCTGCTTTATGCAGCTCATGAGATAATCCATATAATCTTCTGTCTGCATATAATCATCGACCAGGCTTCTTGCCTCCTCAAATATTTTATCCTTTAATTCCTGCTGTATTTTTCCGTTTTGGCGTTTGATTTCAAGCTGGGCCTTTGCCATTGCCTGGTTCAGCTGTTGTCTGGCATTTGTTGTCTCTGCCTTGATACGTGTCTCAGACTGGCGGAGCGACTCAGTCTTGTGGTCCTCAAACACTTTCTCCAACGCCTCTTTATAGGAATCGATGATGGCATTGCCTTCACTTCTTGCCTGCTCCATCGATGTGGTTCGTAAGTGTGAGATTTTTTCTTCTAGGGTCAAGAGGGGTTCCTCCTTTATATAAATTTCCGGTTACAGTTCAGTTTTACGAATGGCGCGGGCTGAACTGTAACAAGTACGAGCTGCAGCCGTCACAGATGGCACGGGCTGAACTGTAATCTTTCCAGTTAAAGCTTTAAGCCAATCGCCTCGGTAATGTACGATGTGATAAAGTCTTTCTTGCGTCCGGTTCCGTGCCTGTCAGGGATTTCCACGAGAAGGGGCATTTTTCGCTCCAGGCGGAAGGTATCAATGATGTCGGGAAACTCTCTGCCGAATTTTTCTGTCAGCAGTACGATTCCCACGGTTTTGTCCGCAAGGACGTCTTCCAGTGCCTGGCGCAGTTCGTCCCGCTCATGCACGACCACGCCGTCTACCCCGGCGAGCCGCATCCCTGTATAGGTATCGACATTATCACTGATGAGATACATCTTCATCTTACAGATTACCCAGAATCATGAAGGAGATGATGAGCCCGTAGAGGCAGACACCTTCTGCAAGACCTACGAAAATGAGGGACTTACCGAGAACAGAGGAGTCCTCGCTGATGGCGCCCAGAGCTGCGCTGGCTGCGCTCGCCACGGCAATACCGCCGCCGATACAGGATAAACCGGTAACCAGAGCGGCTGCGATATAACCCATCCCTGTTGCAAAACCGGGGTCAGAAGTCACGCCCTCGGCTGCCTGAACATCGCCGCCCCACATCATGATAGAGGCGAGGGCGAAAGCGCCGAAGAAGAAAAAGGCGTTGACGCCGATGGTGCGTTTATAGCGTTTCTTGCTCTTTTCCCCAAGCAGATAGTAACCGAAAGGAATGATGATGCTTAAGAGCAATGCGATAATGAAGATGATTTTTGTTGCTAAATTCATGATAAAATCCTCCTATTTTTTGTTTGTCTTCTTTGTATATGGATTGAATGCCCTTCCGCTTCCCTTGTAAAAACGGCTGAACATTTCATAATATTCCAAACGCAGTACCTGGATACCAACGATGAGTCCCTCCATACCGCATACGAACAGGTTGCCAAGGACAATGACGAGCCAGTTTGGATTGCCTTCCTCCACGCCTGCCAGCATGAGGACAACTTCCATCATTGCCGCATGGCTGACAGCGAACGCTCCGATACGGATAAAGGAAATCGTGTTGGAGAAGTAACTCAGCAGCGTCTCAAACAGCTCAAAAAATCCTTCTACGAAGAACATTGCTTTGCCGCCTTCCATCTTATCTGCCCGTTTCTGTATCAGCCTAGTCAGAGGCTCTTTGAAGAAAATAAGCAGAAGCGGCACGCCGAACATGACTGCCATGACGATACCTGCGGGCATCGGTTTCCCGGTCATGAACAGTACGATAACAGTGACGATAGAGGCGTAGAACACCAGTCCCGCGACACCGTTGGCGTCAAACCAGGTGTTTTCCATATCGCGGCTTCGCACAGCGTTGATGATATGGAGAATCATGGCGATGATGACAAGACCCATACCGAAGGCGACAGCGACAATAAACACCGTGTTGAGCTTTCCGAAGAAGGGTACTCTCGTCATGTGGTCAATGGGGCGCAGCCACAGGGCGGGCAGGATATCCTCGAATCCGAAAATACTTCCGAAGAGGAAGCCGAATATGGTGGAGAAAATACCTGCGGTGGCGATAATCCCGGCGAGCGGCGCCTTTTTGCGCCAGAAGATAAGTCCTCCGCCGAGAAACAGCAGTAAGCCCTGCCCGACATCTCCGAACATGGCGCCGAAGATGAAGGAATAGGTGAGTCCCACAAACATGGTCGGGTCTATCTCGTTGGAAGCCGGGAGACCGTACATCTGGATGAACATTTCAAAGGGCTTGAAAATCTTGGGGTTCTCCAGCTTCGTCGGGGGTTCTCCAAAGTAAGTGTCATGGTCGTCCTCCACCACGACGAAAACTTTGTCGTCGTCTTTTATCTCATTTAAAAATTTTTCCACATCGTCCTCAGCCATCCAGCCGCAGAGGATGTAATAGTCTTCTTTATTATCTTCCATGCGGGCGGCAAGCTTGCGCACATCGAAGTTATTGGAGAGCTCCTCCAGCCGGTTTTTCGCGGCGATAAGCTGAGGAGCACGGTCGGAGAGCATTTCTCCCGCAGATTTATCCAGGTCACCGATTTCCTTATTGATATGAGCTATCTCTTTTTCCAGCGAATGATAAACTTCAGCGGGGGTGCCATCAAATTCATCCTGCAAATCTATCCTCTCAAAATGCAGGGAACGGAAAACCGCATCGACTTTCTGCGCTTCGCCGGGGGAAACAAAATAAGCTCCGTACACGTAGCTTTCATCGCGTTCTCCTTCCACGAAGATAGCACCTAAGTCATCCATCAGATACTTGAGCATCTTGTGGTAGTATTCCACGGCGATGCGACCAAAACGATAAGTAATAAACCGGTAATTGAGTACATGATGCAGGTCGCAGTCCAGAGGGCGGAAGGGCGCGATGATTTGCTGTTTTGCACGAAGCTGTTCCGTCTTTTTCTTTAATTTTTCTTTCTTTTCCTGAAGGGACATATAGTCTTCCGATGCCTGCCGGACAATCTCAAACATGTCGTTGAGTCCGAGTGAAACGGCAGGGGTGACGTGTTCCCTGTCTGGCAGGAGTTCAACAAACTGCACTGCCTTGTTGAGGGCATCCCGATACGGATTTATCTCCACAAAAGGACGCAGATTATCAACAGTCTTGAGCTCAGACAATGCAGATTCCAACTGAATCTCATATCTGGAAAGATACAGGTCCGTAACACGGTCGATATCACCGCGAGGACCGGAAATGTTGATAAATTTCATTTTTACAATCATTGGATTCTACCTCCTACGTACGCTAACGTTTCGCCCGGAGAGAGACTGTACCGGATACATTCCATGGCGGTAACGAGCTTTTTCAGTTCTTCTTCCTTCAAGAAGAGATAGGTGTTGATTGCAGCGATGGAGTAGGGGTTGCGCCTCCTGTCTACCAGATATAGATGGTGCAGGCAATCGGCGTATATCTGCTCAATCGTCAGATTTTCCCGGAAGTGATAGTGCCTGCCGTAGTATGTCTTTTCCACGGCGGCCAGATATTCCTCCAGGGATGCTGTCTCCGCAAGCTCCTTTATTGTATCTGTGGAAAGCTTGTAGTGGATGGGAATCAGCATCAGATAAATATCGGCGGGCTTCATATTATAATATTTCTTCGCCCGGTACATCCACTGTAAATTCAAAAGGTCTATCTTGGAACCGCAGTCCCGCGTGAACAATTCCAAATCAGCTTTTTTGAGGACCTTTTTCCGTTCTCTCCAGAGGGTGGAGAAATAGTACAAGTCCAAAGCCAGTTCATAATCATATAGAGTCACATGCTGGGACTCCTGTATTTTTTTCAGCGGTGAGTAGTATTCCGTGCCCTTCAGGTGCTCGACCAGGTCATCTGTGGTGCGCGACATCATCAGCTTTTCGATGGAAATCTGAGAATAGCGGTCAAAAAACGCTTTTTTGGAAGCTAAATCGAAAGGCTGCCGGTAATGGTTGATAATAATGCGCAGACAGTAGTTGATAAGGTCGATTTCATAGCGCTTCAGGCAGAGCTTCAAGAATCGGCGCTGTTTCTGCCCGCAGAAGCGGTAAATCTTCGTATAGTCATTGTAAAAGGACTGAACGAGGACTTTCTCGATATTGCCGCGGTGCAGCTTGTCATCCTCCAGCATCTCCAGGACATCGGCATAGGAAGAGTGTTCTTTTAAATAGGAAACAACTTCCAGTACATTGCTCAAATTCGCAATCTCCTCGAACTGCTGCGGCTTTAACAGCTTTGCCTCCATTGCACGAATCTTCGTCACAATACCGCTGTAAGCAAGTATATTTCCCATGGGCTACACCTCGGTGATTCGTCTTAATATTTCCTGCGCGTACACAGTGTGCTTTTCATCATATTCTCTCTGCAAAGCCTGGATGGCATTGCTGCTCTCTCCGCTCTGCGCATCCAGCATCGCGCGGGTCTTCTCTTCCAGCTTACTGCGGATGCCGTCCAGCTGTGTCTGTGTCTTCTTCTCCAGCTGGGCGTCAAAAGCCCGGCGTTTCTCATCGTATTCCTTATCCAACACTTCTTTCTGCGCTTCTGCGTGTGCGACAATGGCAGAAGCAGCCTCTTCAATCTCTGTCAATTTGTTTACAATAGAGTCCATAATAAGCCTCCTCTTTGTTGAAAAAATACGAATTTACTTTATTCTACACCTTTTTGAGAAAAATGCAAGTTAAAGAATTGCCAAAAGTTTTGACAACAAAAATTGCCGAAAGTCAAGGTGTTTTCATGTTTCTGGGTTGTTGTCTATCAGCAGAAACTATCATGGTTTGAGGTGTGTGTGCTCATGTAAAGAGAGGGTACGAAAAACAGGAGGGAGTAAAATCACAATAAAAACAGTAAACCCCTTTGACCTTCCGTGTATGCTGTGCTATGGTAAATGTAACCTCAGCTTCATAGTGTTTCCGCAATAGCGGGATAGTATACGAAAAAGACCGTGACTGAGGGCACATAGCATAAAAGAAAAGGAGGCATCATATGAGATTACGCAATATACCAAGGGCAGAAGGAGTCATTGAGATGCACCGTGCTGTTATAAAAAGACCAGAGGCGCAGAGGGGATGCTGGAAGCAGGTATTCGGAAATCAGAATCCTATTTATATAGAGATTGGCATGGGAAAAGGAAAGTTTATCCTGGAGATGGCACAGAAGTATCCGGATATCAATTTCATCGGCATCGAGAGATATTCCAGCGTACTGCTGCGCGCCGTTGAGAAGTTTGACACAGAGGAGTATAAAGAGCTCACCAACGTCCGTTTTGTTTGCATGGATGCAAGAAATATAGCAGAGGTATTTGGAGAAGAGGAAGTGGACAGGATTTATCTGAACTTTTCCGACCCCTGGCCTAAGGCGAGACACGCCAAGCGCAGGCTTACCTCCCAGGAATTTCTGGAGCGCTATGAAAAAATCTTAAGCGAAGAGGGCAGTGTGGAATTTAAGACGGATAACACAGAGCTGTTTAATTTCTCAATGGAACAGATAAAAGAAACCGGATGGAAATTAAAGCGTTATACGTATGACCTGCATCATCATGAAGACTTAAATGACGATAATGTGATGACAGAATATGAGGAAAAATTTTCCGCAAAGGGAAATCCCATCAATAAACTGATTGCACAGAGAAAGTAAAGCGTAAAACAGCGGTGACAGAGGGCTGATGACTGTTGTGGGGCAAACGGTACCTTCTCTTTACAAGGACACGCACGCTCTTGTAAAGAGAGGGTATACACACATTGCAATAACTTACATATAATAATATAGATTTCAGGCGCCGGAATGAGTCAGGATTCCGGCGTTTTTCAAAAGTGTGGAGGTAAGCCATGCGCTGGAGAAAAGGCTGGAAATATTGTATGAGAGAGAAGATTTACTGTATGCCGTGTATGAATAAACGGCTGATGTGTATAAGGTGCTCCTTCCAGGAAGTGTGCCGGATATTGAACGGCAGCTGCTGCCATGGGGAGGAGAAAGGGAAAAAACGCTGCGGAAAATAGGAAGATTTAAGAGTGGTATCCTTAAAATATAATTTCTCCAATACCCCCTCCTTTACGCGGGTTTTAGATACCCGTGCCGCTCAAATTTGCAGAAAGCAGGGGGAAAATGAAAAAATATAGGAAGAAAATGAAAAAAATGCTTGCAATCCTGCAGATAGTGATATATAATAATTTTTGCGTTACGAAAAAAGCAATTAAATAGCGCAAATGCGCGATTAGCTCAGCTGGCAGAGCACCTGACTCTTAATCAGGGTGTCCAGGGTTCGAACCCCTGATCGCGCACTTAGAAATCGCTGTTTTTGAAGCCGCTGGAGCTTCGGGGACGGCGGTTTTTTTGCGTGCTTTCAAGAGTTAGAAAATCAGATAACCTCTTTTATTAATTTGTCAATGTGCGACACATTTGCTTTGGCAGCTATGATATCCATAGCATAATGCAAATATTTTTGAGTTGTGGAAATATCCTCATGCCCCATAATACTCATTAACTGAAAAATATCAATACGACCATACTTTTCGTATTGGTCAATGCAGTAGTTTGTTGCAAAGTTGTGCCTGAGCTATACTTCATTTTGTCGCAAACCAGAATCAAACGCATGAGGCTGTTTTTCGATTCGCCATGCAAGGTTATTGTTTAATGGAATAACGGTCGAGGAATTATACTCTAAACCATTATTGTTAGAATTTACGAACAATCGTTTATCAGATTGCTTTTTAAAATAGTAATTGCAATAACTAATGGTATCTCTCTTGTCATTTAACGGAAGTTTTAGCAGAGCTTGCAAAAGCGTATCAAAGTTATTCATTGCAAGAAACCAAATTGACTGAGCTTCTCTTCCAAGATTACTGCAAAATAGAAAGATAGAAGAATATAAGCAACAAATATCTCTAACCGAAGAAAGAAAAAGTTAATGTTTGTAGGAAAAGGAACTTGTTGAAATTCTTTTTTATCCATATTGTTTATACTCCCTTAAACGGTTTTAGAGTTTCGCACGTGAATCTTTCTACTAATTCAACGTAACCAGAGGATACCGCTTTTGATATGGACTATATGTCAAACCTACGAGCTCTACGGGCGAAAATGGAGCTATCTCAAGAGTAATATCATTTGAGATAATGTTGATTGATTTCCCTAATTTGTCAGAAGCTACTTCGATAACAGACCCCTCAATTTCTTCTGTCTTGCGTTTGCTGTCACGGTCATAGTGGTACTTGGGAGTGTGTCCTATATAAATTAAATTCCCTAAGATTTCCCTTGTGTTATTTACTTTGATTTCCATTGTTTTCCTCACTTTCGTTTTGATGATATTCTGAAGCACTTACATATGCTATACTTGCAATTAATTCACAAAGGTAATGATAACGTACTCCTTGCTTAGGATTAACTAAGCCCTCATTGAAATCATTTCTTAATTGTTCGTATAATGTAGAACCATTAGGCAAGAGTTCTTGTACTATTTGAAAATAGTCCGTATATTCTTCTTTTGGAATGTTTCTAAAATCAGTCCATGCCCATGCTGGAGCACCCAATTTTCCATGCCAACCGTACTTGGTTAGCACATCAATAGTTTCTTGGACAAAATCTTGCTCTGTTTTTTCTTTGCGAGTTTCTGTTTTCAAGTATTCTGTAAGGTTATTTTCTCGGCAAATATTATTAATATGTCCTCGTTTGGCAAGCTCGTTAAATAGGGTGTGAATCAGGGAAAGAAGAGCCTCGCTTATATCTCTTTCGGACTCTGCCTTCAAACTGATTGCTTTCTCTTCTGGAAAAGACGCCCTAAGGCGTATTTGAAATGTTTGGTTACTCATTGTGTCCTCCTATAAATTACATGAAATGGTCTCTAGTGAGTTACGGATATAGCTGTCATACAATAAAGTGTTTAAGGGCACCTCTTTGATTTTTCGCCCCCTATAAAATCCAAGTGCCACGATAATCTGACGGATAGTTTCGTATGGAGTATGTAGCTCTGTGGCAATATCACTTATCCACGCACCTCTCTTTTCGTACAGTTCATTGATTTTTTCAAGCAGTTCCTTGTTTGTCATTTTTTGTTCTCCTTTCATATGTTTTGTTATAATACGAATATATGACTATTCGTATCGCATATTCGTATATTATACTATATGAACGAAAAAGTCAAGAAAAAAATAGCCACGAAAAATCGAGGCTATTTAAAAGAATTACTCTTCGTCTTTATGAGATTCTAAGTATTCGAGAATATGGCGATTAATATCCGCAGTAGGTGTGGTTCTGGCATCCAGTAGCTTTTTTTTATATTCGATATACCTTTCAGTTTTTACTCGAACAGTCACGCGAGTATATTCAGAATCTTTTGCAGTCATTTTAATTCTCCTTTCAATAAATGTGCTAATTAGTATATTCGCATATTATCATATATGTAATTTAGTGTCAAGAGAGTTACAATCAAGGGAATAGTTAGTAAAACTATCTATTCCCGTAGTTATTATATTTTTTCATCTGCTGTCCAAGGGTTGCCCTACGGCGTATCGGCTTCGCCTTGCCCCTTGACAGCGAAAACTTTATTGGCTAAATTCAAAGAGCTTCATGCGTCTTTAAACTCTTAATCAGGGTGTCCAGGGTTCGAACCCCTAATCGCGCACTTAGAAATCGCTGTTTTTGAAGCCGCTAAAGTGCTGTATTAGACTGCAAGCTGGGCGGCGTATCCAGCATCTCAGGTACTCGTGCGAGTGTGTCGGGAGCCTTTCCGACCTTTGCAATCCAATTTATTGTATTCCTATTATATCAGGAAAAGCCAGCCGGATAGAAGGCATATAAACATCAATTAATACGACCCTTTCGTTTTTGGCTGGGGAAATATCAAGAAGCCGGGTGGGAACGGGAATTTCTTCTTCATCCTTTTCCAGACCATACATTACACAACCCAGTAACTCTCGTGCGGATAAAAAAGCATCATCGTCATCTATACCACTTGTGGCGACATCTAAATCAGGAAATACGACACTAATCTCTGAATCTTCTTCATACGTAAAAATAGCAGGATAAAAATACCGGTCTACTTTTTTCATGATAATAAACCTCCATTCGATTTTATAAAGGGGCAGGGCTACCTAAACCGCAGACTTGACTGTGTATCAATATTGTAAAGCGTCTTGTGGTGAATATACAATTGTTCCATCAACATACTCTCATTCTACACTACTATTTTCTGAAATTCTTCCACCTGTTCCCGGCTTTTTATCCCGGAGGTAGCCCCCACGGACTGTACACAGATTGCTGCGCAGGCGGAGGCGAACAAAAGGGATTCGCGGAATGTTTTGCCGTGCAAGATGGAGGAGAGGAATCCGGCGGCGAAATTATCCCCCGCCCCGGTGCTGTCCACAGCCTGTATATTAAAAGCGGGAAGCTCGATGGTCTCCTGTTTGTTTTTGGCAAAGCAGCCCTTTTCTCCTGTCTTGATGATGACATTTTTAACCCCGTATTCGAGAAACACATCCGCCATATCGGTATATTCCGCTTTGTTTGTATAAAAAGCAGCCTCCGTTTCGTTGGGGAAAATATAATCGATACAGGACAATGCCTCCCGGATATCAGACAGAGCAGTGGGATTTTGCAGAGGGAGCTTCGTGTCCACGGATAAGATTGCCCCCGCCGCTTTTGCTTCTCGGCAGATTTTTATAATCATATCGCTATCTCGCAGAGGCGTGCGGAAGAGACTGGCAAGGGAAACAAGGCGCACGCCTTCAAATAAGGAAGAAGGAATGTCTAAAAAGTCTTCCAGGTTCAGAACTGCGTTGATGGACTTTCGGCTTCCGTCTCCGCTTACGAGCAGAGGTGCAACGGGAGTGCGGGCATTTTCATTTCTTATGATGGCACTGGTATCTATCTGGTTGTCTGCCAGCAATTTGGTCAGCAGGTCTCCGGCATGGTCATGTCCCAGGACACAGATGGTTTTTACCTTGTGCCCCAGACGTGAGAGGATGACAGATTCGTTGAACGCATCGCCGCCGGGGGAGAGTGTGACGGAATCCGCAGTCTGGACACGTTCGTGTAAAGCGGCTGCATCCCAGCCTTTTATGATACAGTCCATCAGAACCTGACCGATGCAGAGAATTTCCGGGGTGTGAGAGGGTGTATTTTTCATGAGTTTTCGTCCTTCCAAACATTTTGTATTTATTGTAACAGAATTATATCATGGATAAGGGAGACTAAGATAGTAATAAAGCGGATTTAATTCAGTCCTAAAATGAAAAAGTAAATTCTACATTTCCAAGCCGTAGTGGAATTTACTCTTGCATTGGAATTTACTTTTTCAAGTCAGCGATTCAATTCAGTAGATTTTATTTAGAGGCACGGAAAACTGCCAATAAGCTGACCGGGAATACAGAGTGTTTTTATCTGTTCCTGGCTCCTCATATGTTTTTACCTGCATAAGGTACATTCGATTTTGGCATAACAGAGGGTGAAATGGAATTGATTTAATGGCGTAAATTTCAGTAGACTGTTAGTGAGAGAGAAAGCGCTCTTGTAAGGAAAGGGAATGTTTTAGTTGAGAAAGAAGGCAGTCTACTATGGAAAAAACGGACAAAAAAATCATAAAAAATATGACAGAAGGGAATGTCCCTAAACTGATGCTTACATTTGCGATGCCGCTTTTCCTGTCAAGTATGTTGCAGGCAGTCTACAATATGGTAGATATGGTAGTTATTGGAAATTTTGTGGGAAGTCAGGGACTGTCTGCAGCAGCTGTCGGCGGAGATATGATGAATTTCCTGACATTTGTGGGAATTGGCTTTGCAAATGCAGGGCAGGTAATCATATCCCAATATTTGGGGGCTGGAATGAAAGAAAAAGTGAGTCGTCTGATAGGTACCCTGTGTACATTTCTATTAAGCTGCGGGCTATGTATTGGCTGTGTCTGCTGGCTGTTGCGGGAGCATATACTCCGGTGGCTGAACACACCGGAGGAAGCGTTTGCGTACACATTGACTTACGTAAGTGTATGCATCTTCGGACTGGTGTTTATATATGGGTATAATATGGCGAGTGCGGTACTGCGCGGACTTGGAGATTCCAGACATCCGTTCTTGTTCATTTTATCTTCCGCACTGGTAAATCTTATCTTAGACTGTGTTTTTGTAATCGGATTTCAATGGGAGGTATTCGGGGCAGCTCTGGCAACTGTGATTAGTCAGTTTATCAGCTTCGCTATGTCGTTCTGGTTTTTATACAAGAAAAAAGGAGAATTGGGCTTTGAGGTCTCTCGTGTAAATTTTCTCATTGACCGGGAGATATTTAAACAGCTTATAAGGCTTGGAGTTCCCATGGCGATTCAGACAGGGGCAATCCAGTTCTCAAAAATATTTATTAATTCCTGGATTAACACATATGGGGTCATAGTTTCCGCGGTTACGGGGATTGGAAATAAGTTCGGAATCATAAGCAATCTTCTGGGAAATTCCATGAACACCGCGAGTTCTACTATGATAGGGCAGAATATTGGAGCAGAAAAATATGGGCGTGTACCGGGGATATTAAAAACTGCATTTATCGTAAATCTCAGCATTGCGTTTTTAATGTCTGCTGCGTTTATCTGTATACCAAATCAGGTGTTTGGGCTGTTTACGTCTGAGGAAGCGGTGCTGGCAGTAGCGATGGAGTATATCCCCGTGGCAGTTATCAACGCGGTTGCGAGCGGACTGCGCTCTCCTATGAATGGTCTGATAAATGGTTCGGGAAATTCCCGGCTTAATCTTGCAGTTGCCCTGCTTGATGGTATCATTGTAAGAATCGGACTAAGCTTTATACTTGGAATCGGAGCCGGAATGGGATACCGGGGATACTGGTATGGTACAGTTACTGCAAGTTTCGTCCCTTTTATGATTGGCAGTGTATACTACCTGTCGGGAAAATGGAAAACCCGCCGTTATATCATACAAAAGGAAGAAAAAAGAAACATGGCAGGGGAAGGTGCAAAATCCGGCTGTTATTTCCGGGAGCGTTCCTCTAAATACTGGATAAACATTCTGGTTGCAAGGGAGGGACGCGGCTTGGCGGAATAAATCATCAGAATATCGACATTGGATTTGGGGACGATTGGTTTTATAATCGTCCCTTCTGTTTGAAAATGCTCTGCCATGTGTTTCGTAAGTATAGAAAATCCTAATTCTTTTTGAATCAATTGCAGGAGAACGGGCTCCCGGTCAATGTGGAAAGCAGTGTTTAAATGTAGTTCGGCATTGCTTTTATTGGCATTGCGCAGGAGAGTATCATTATCGGAGAACTGTATGAAAACTTCATCTCTTAAATCTTCAATTGTGACATGTTCTTTTACGGCGAGAGGATGACGTGCAGGCAGTATGGCGACTAATGAGTCGGATGTGTAGAGGCACTGCCTGTAAGCTTCGGAATCTGGGAGGTCAATTTGGTCGGTCAGGATAAAATCCACGCGTTTTTGTTGCAGCCAGTTGAGCAGCTGTTTTTTATTTCCCTGCATAAAATTATATTGATATTCCGGGTGTTTTTTCGCAAATACAGAGAAAAAGTTCATGAAGGTGTAGAGTGTCACCATGGGGATATATCCGATTACGATGGTCTTGACAGTCAAATCTTTTTCTAAAAGTTCGGTTGTATATTCCTGCTGTATATTGGCAATCTGCGAAGCGTAAGGCAAAAACACCTTGCCGAAATCCGTCAGCTGTATACTTCTCTTTGAGCGCACAAACAGCTCGTGTCCGAGTTCTGTTTCCATGGCTTTTATGTGTTTGGAGAGAGAAGACTGCGATATGAATAATACTTCGGCTGCTTCCTGAAATTGCATGACCTGTGATAATACAACAAATTCATGTATGTAATTCAAATCCATAAAAATCCCTCCAAAACAAGTGAATATGACTAAGAAGTAGTATATCAGATTCAAAAAAGGATGTCAAAATGTACAAATTCCAAAACGGAATCTGTTTGTATTATATTGAATTGATACAAAGAGAAAGAAATGCTAGAGTTAAGAAAACGGAGGTGCTGCAATGGGATTGTATGGAAATGAAAAGAACTACGGACAGAGAAAGCGTTTTTATCCACGGAGAGAAAAAAATTGGCACAGTAGAATGTATCATCGCTATTTTGAAGGCTATGCCGAGGTGAAGGAAGTGGGAAAAAATGGAAAGGAGCATATTAAACGCATATATGTAAGCGAATATTACTGCCCGAAGTTAAGCAGGAAGATGCGGATGCTGCTAAAAATGGTTCACATCATGTTCTTTGCAATGGCTTTGTATTTGTTTGTATGCGGAGCGGTTGCGACGGTGGAAAGCAACAGCGTAAAAGTTATCATAGTGTTTGAGGCAGCGGTGACAATCGGCTTTGTTGCATTGCTCGTCGCGGTGATTGATTATCTCCTGGCGCCGGGGAAAATGAAGATATTTGAATTCAAAGCATCATCAGAATCAATTAAGACTGCGTCTGTATTGACGGCTGTCGGCAGTGCGCTGTGTTTTACTGCAAAGCTTATCTATGCTTTTTTTCAGCAGGGAACGGCGACGTATAAAGAAATTCAAAGTATATCCTGCCTAATGCTGTCAGCAATCTTTCTTCTCATCATGTATGGTGTGGAAAGAAAAATTCAGTATGAAAAGGTAGAAAATACCGAAGCAGCGCCGGAAGACAGTATGCTGATGTGAGCAAAAAAGACAGTACAACAGCGACTGTACATTTCCGTTTACCGCATTTCACAAAAAGGACAGGAAGGTTAAATACCGTACTGTCAAAGAAGATGAGTGAAAACAAAATGAGAGGAACAACAGCAGAAGAAAAGGAGGAAAAAATGAAAAACAAGCTTATGAAAAAATGTCTGACAGCGATTTTAGCAGGATGTATGACGGTTACGTTGGCAGCCTGCGGAGGTTCAGGAGGAAGCGGCAGCGGTTCAGACGGTGAAGTCCAGAAAACAGAAAACGGCTTATACCCGGAAATTACATTTACGCTTGGGTCCGACTGGAGAGATTTAAGCCCGGTGAGCCCGAACCAGGATGGAAAATCTTACTTTTTCTACAATATCTATGAGAGTCTGTTTGATTTTGACGATTCCGGAAACTTTGTAGGGAATATCGCGAAAGAATACACTGTAGTGGATGACATGACATATGATGTTACGATTTATGACTGTGTAACGGATACGGAAGGTAACAATATCACGGCAGATGATGTGGTATACAGCATCAACTGGCTTGTGGACAGCGGAAATGCCATTGGGTATGAATTGTTCGACAGTGTGGAAACAAAAGAGGATTATACAGTGACATTTCACTGGACAAAAAAGCCAGGTGGAAGCAAAGACATGGAACAAATCTTTGCGAGAACGATGATTTTCTCACAGAAGGCTTTTGAGGAGCATAATTTCGCGAAAGAACCCGTGGGAACCGGAAACTTTAAGGTGACAGAATATACGACAGGAGCTTCACTGACGATGGAAGCGCGGGATGACTACTGGGGAAGTGACCCGGAAATCGCAGAACAGCGTATGCCTTATCACATTGCGACAGTACAGAAAGTAAATATTGACATTGTGGCAGAGGCTTCACAGGCTGCCATCGCTTTGGAGATGGGGACATCTGATATATGCGGATATATTTCTGACGATATGCTGCCGGAGTTTGAGGATGGCGGACAGTATGCAGACCAATATAATGTACTGACTGCACTTTCCAGTGATTATTTCACATTGAGCGGGAATTTTGGAGATTCCATCTGCAGTAATTCTGATCTTATGAAAGGAATTTTCTATGCGATGGATAACGAGGGACTTGCAGCTGCCATGGGTTCCGGCTATGTTCCTTTGAAAGCATATGGTTCGGAATATTTCGGAGACTATAATCCGGAGTGGGAGAATGAAGACACTTATATCAATACCTGTGATTTGGATAAAGCAAAAGAGTATCTTGATAAAGCGGGATATAATGGGGAAACCCTGGAAATGATTGGGTTGAATACAGAGGCGGCAAAGAATGGCATGCAGATGCTTCAAGCACAGTTATTGCAGGCAGGAATTAATGTAAATATCAATGCGTATGACCAAAGTGGTCTGGATGCGACGATGGCAGTCAATACGGGATGGGACTTGGCGTATACCTATACAGGAGGAACTTCCCTGATTGGAACATGCGGTGCATATAACAATGCAATCAATGATGGCTACAGCAAATTCTGGATTAAAGATGATACACTGCAATCTTTATATGAAACGGCAAAAGCAGATGAAACACATGATGACGAACATATGAAAGAATTTTTCGATTATGTACTGGAGAATGGATACTGTAATGTAATCGCAGCTGCCAGCAGTTCTGTTGTTGCGATAGACGATGTAGAAGAAATCTACTTACGGGAAGGCTATTTCACACCGGCGGCATTTACGTTCAAATAGAAAAAAGGGGTGTCCTGTTTCTATACAGGGCACCCGGAAATTGGAGGTTTACGATGAGTAAATATGTAATCAGGCGTCTGCTTATGATGATAGTTATCGTCGTATGTGCGGGGATTGTCGTGTTTACATTAATGTATCTGGCACCAGGAGACCCGGCAAGGATTCTGCTGGGCGGTGAAGCTACTTCGGAAGTGCTGGCGCAGAAGAGAGCCGCATTGGGGATTGATAAACCATATTTGCAGCAGCTGGGAACATATCTTTATGATACCTTCCTTCGGTTTGATTTCGGGATTTCCTGGGTTTATGATGTGCCGGTAATGTCGGAACTTTCTCAGAGACTTCCGCGTACACTTGCCATAGGAATATTTGCGATGATTCTGAATGTGGCTGTGGGAATATTTCTGGGAATTAAAGCAGCTACGCATGAGGGAAAATGGCAGGATTCAGCGACAATGGCGGTTGCGATGGTCTTTATTTCTCTCCCGGATTTCTGGGTGGCGCTTATGTTGATTCTTCTGTTTTGCCTGAATCTGGGATGGCTGCCCGCTTTTGGTCTGGATAGCTGGAAGTGCTTTGTTCTGCCTGTTATCTGCAGCAGCTTTGGAGGTATTGCGGTAAACGCCAGACAGTCGCGTTCTGCTATGTTGGAGGTCATTCGCGCCGATTATATCACAACGGCGAGAGCAAAAGGACAAAAAGAAAAAGTGGTGGTAAGAAAGCATATGTTTCCCAATGCATTGATGCCGATTATCACCAGTCTCGGAAATGGACTTGCCAATATAGTAGCAGGTTCTGCTGTAATTGAGACGGTATTTACAATACCGGGTGTGGGAGCATATCTTTTGACGGGGCTGAATTCAAGAGATTTGCCTGTAGTACGTGGCTGTGTAGTTTTTCTTGCACTCTTTAGCGGGATGGCAATGCTGTTGGTTGACCTGGCATATGCATTTTTAGACCCGAGAATTAAGGCGCAGTATGCGGGTGGAAGGAAGGTGAGATGATGAAAAAACACCAGAAAATAAAGCAGCATTCCGGAACGGTTGAATTTTTGAGGCGTATTGTGAAATCAGGCGGTGCAAAAGTCGGCGCAGCTATTTTACTGTTCATTCTTGTTTTCTGTTTTATCGGACCGTTTTTTTCACCATATGGTGTAAATGATATTGATGTGACAGTGAGTTATGCAGGACCGAGTTCTGCACATTGGCTTGGGACAGATTCTCTTGGAAGGGATTTACTTACAAGGCTAATGTACGGAGGACGGTATTCTATCATTTTGGGAATATTGGCATCCCTGTTTTCCGCATTTTTCGGAGTTGTATTGGGCAGTGTGGCGGGCTATTTTGGAGGAAAGACAGAAATGTTTATTATGAGGGCCTTGGATGTGTGGTCTGCTCTTCCGTCCATGCTTCTGTGTATTTTGATTTCTGCAGTACTCGGCTCGGGTTTTTTCACGACGATTCTTGCCCTGACCATCGGCAGTATTCCGGGCGGAAGCCGAATGATGAGGGGGCAGATATTATCGGAGCGCTCAAAAGAATATATTGAAGCCGCGGAATCGTTTAACTGTTCCAAGATACGGATTATGTTCCGACATTTGCTGCCAAACTGTATCCAGCCTACGATTGTCCAGACTACCATGAGTATCGGAAGCGTGATGATTATGGCGGCGAGCCTTTCATATATCGGGTTGGGAGTACAGCCTCCGATTCCGGAATGGGGAGCCATGCTGTCAGAAGGACGGGCATATATCCGGACATATCCCTATTTGATTGCGGCACCGGGGATTATAATCGGGCTCACCGTTTTTGCAATTAATCTCCTGGGTGACGGGCTAAGGGGCGCATTAGACCCGAAATTGAGAGATTAGCACGAAAGGAACGAGAGAGGATGAAGGAAAAACAGGATAAATTTCTGGAAATAAAAAATCTTGAAGTCATCTATACACAGGCAAAAAAGGTAGTCCATGCAGTTAATGATGTTTCCCTGAGCATCAAAAAAGGTGAAACTCTGGGGCTTGTGGGCGAAACAGGAGCTGGAAAGACGACGATAGCAAAAGCAATTATGCGGATACTTCCTGACCCGCCCGCAAAAGTACCGGGGGGTGAGATATGGCTAGAAGGGGAAGACGTACTGAAGCTGGAAGAAGAAAACATGCTGAATATCCGCGGGGAAAAAGTGGCGATGATTTTTCAGGACCCGATGACCGCGTTAAACCCGCTGCTGACAGTGGGAGATCAGATACTGGAAGTTGTTATGCTTCATAATGATATAAGTAAAAAAGAAGGAATGAAAAAGGCGGGGGATATGCTGGAAGTAGTTGGTATACCCAGAGAGCGATATAACGAATATCCCCATCAGTTTTCCGGCGGAATGAAGCAGCGAGTTGTTATCGCTATGGCATTGGCGTGTAATCCGGAGTTATTGTTGGCAGACGAACCGACAACAGCGCTGGATGTGACAATACAGGCACAGGTTTTGGAGTTGATACGGGATTTAAAGGAGAAATTCCAAACAGCGATGCTTTTGATTACACATGACCTGGGGGTTATCGCTCAGACATGCGACAATGTGGCTGTCATTTATGCGGGAGAAATCGTGGAATATGCAGAGAAGACAGAACTTTTTGACCATCCCCGGCATCCATATACAAAAGGTTTGTTTGCGTCTCTACCAAGCATGAATAAAGAGGAAAAAAGACTGAAGCCGATTCCGGGGATGCCGCCGGACCCAACGAACCTTCCAGAGGGCTGTGCTTTCCATCCCAGATGTCCCTATGCGGAAAAAAGATGTAAGACAGAGAAAATCCCTATGGCAGAAGCAAAGGAAGGTCACTACTGCCGTTGTATCAGATATGAGAAGGAGACACAGGAGAATGGCTGAAGAAAAAGCATTGATTGAAGTTAAAAATTTAAAAAAATATTTTAAAGTGCCGGCCGGGATGAACCATGCAGTGGATGATGTTTCCTTTACGATAAAAAAAGGGGAGACTCTGGGAGTGGTAGGAGAGTCCGGCTGCGGAAAATCGACATTGGGGCGTACTATCATACATCTTCAGGAAGCTACAGGAGGACAGATTTTCTTCAACGGGGAAGATGTAACCCATGTGAGGGGCAGAAAATTAAAAGAAGTTCGGGAACACCAACAGATTGTATTTCAGGACCCCTATTCCTCTTTGAATCCCCGTCTGCGGATTGAGTCTACTGTTATGGAACCTCTGCAGTGCTCTAAAAGATTTAAAAACAAGAAAGAAATAAAAGAACTGGCAAACCGGCTGATGGAGCTGGTGGGAATTGACGAACGTTTAAGACAGAGCTATCCGCATGAACTGGATGGTGGGCGTCGGCAGAGAGTATGTATCGCGAGGGCGCTGACACTCAATCCCGAATTTATTGTTTGTGATGAGCCAGTGTCTGCACTGGATGTGTCCATTCAGGCTTCTGTTTTAAATCTTCTGATGGATTTGCAGGATAGAATGGGGCTTGCCTATATGTTTGTGACGCATGACCTGTCGGTTGTGAGACATATTTCGGACCACATTTGTGTGATGTATTTGGGGCAGATGGTAGAAAAATGTCCTACAAAAGAGTTGTTTGCTCATACGCTCCATCCCTATACAAAGGCTCTTTTATCTGCGATTCCATCGACAGATGTGCATAGTCCTACTAAGCGGATTCAGCTGAAAGGCGAAATTACCTCTCCCATCAACCCGAAGCCAGGCTGCCGATTTGTTTCCAGATGCCCCTATGCAATGGAAAAGTGTCGGGAACCGCAGACATTGACAGAGGTGTCAAAAGACCATTTTGTTTCTTGCTGCCGTGTAGGAGAAATTAATTAGAACAGGACGGATATTATGAAAAAAATGTATGTTTACATCAGTTCCTGGAAGGAACATGGAGGAGCTTTAGGGCTCGGACTATATGAATTTGACAGAAAAACAGGAGCTCTTTCTTTTAAAAAGATGATTGATACGGAAGAGTCTTTTAACTGTTCCTATATCAATCAGAAAAAAAATCTTATGTATGTTTGCAACGAGGTTGTCCATTTTCAGGGAGAACCAACGAACAGCGGCAGGATATTTGTGTATCGTCTGAACCCGGAAAGCGGGGAGGCAAAGGAAATATACAGAAAGACGACGTTTTGCCCCAATCCGGCGTGGGTAACGGAAGATGATTCGAGCTGTTACATGTTGGTAGCACACCATTCTTCTCCATCCGGTGTCGCCAGACTTGTGGAGAAGGGTGCTGAAGGATATGAGCCGGTCTGTATATATAATGAAGCAGATGTCCAAATGTATGAGCTCGATGAATATGGAATACCGCGGCGCCTGTTGGATAATAAGAAACATGTAAAGAATGAGCAGACCGGACTCTGTTCACATCCGCACTGTGCGGTAATCTCGCCGTCAGGGAATCTGGTGGCGGTGTGCGATAAGGGAGACGGATACCTGTATCTGTATAAAATAGATAAAGCCGCAAAACGGCTTGAACTTTTGAACAGGGTACTGACAGATGTGATAGGAGCATCTCCAAGATACAGTATTTTCCATCCTACGGAGCCACTTTTATTTGTGAATCATGAGAAAGCTATAAATGGGAAATTGAATGTCAGTGTTTTCCGATATGATGAAACAGGCGGTCTGGAAAGGACATGTGTAGCAGATGCGCTCCCCGATGGCTATGTGATTCCGGAAGGAATCCATCACGAACAGCAGGGATTTTGCATGCATCCAAGCGGGAAATATCTCTATACCCTCATGAATGGACCAAACAGTGTGGGGGTGTTTTGCGTTGATGAGAAAGAGGGCAGGATAACGCGAATCCAAAATGTGGCGGTAGAAGGGGTGAGACCCAGAGGACTGTCTATATCCCCGGAAGGAGAATTTCTGCTCACAGGGTGTCTGGTGAGCGGCGATATTGCTGTTTATAAGATACAGGAGGACGGGACCCTTGAAAAGACAGTACATAAAGCCGTACAGAGAGGCGCATCTTATATGACCTTTTATATAGGGGCAGAAAATGGGGAGGAAAAGACAGATGAAGAAGAAATATTATGAAGTAAAGCGGGTGTTTCAGCATGTCAACAGACGTATGCAGACCATGCTCTATACTCCGGAAGGTGAGTCGCCGTATGTAAATGTAGGGGTATTGATTATTCATTCAGACAGTGATTATCTGGATTTCCCGGCAGCATGGGAATTGGCAAAGAGAGGCTACCGCGTACTTTGTGCTAATGTGGTCAACAGATTGAAGCCGCTGGATGAAAAAATAGAAGATGTTAAAAGTGCATTTGCCTATTTGAAAGCACAGCCGGGTATAGAAAAGATTGTTCTTTTGGGACACAGCGGAGGTGCGACGTTAATGAGTGCTTATCAGAGTGTTGCGGAAAATGGCTGTGAGATATTCCAGGGCAGAGAAAAAATCGTACCTATAAAAAACATGGAAAAACCGGAAGCTGCGGATGGTCTGTTATTGATAGATTCTAACTGGGGCAACGGTGCGATGACGCTTTTAAGCCTGGATTCTGCGGTTATAGAGGAAGACAGCGGACGGAACCTGAATCCGGAGTTAGATATCTACAGTCCAGATAATGGGTTCCATGAAGATGGTGCATACTATCCGGAAGAGTTTATCCGTAAATATATGAAGGCTCAGAGGGAACGAGGGAGGAAACTGATAGAGAAGGCGAGAGAACGTCTGGAAAAGATAGAGGCAGGAAAAGGGAAATATACAGATGATGAACCTTTTATCATTCCTGCAGGAGACCAGATTGCATTCAATAATAAGTTGTTCCCACAGGATATCCGCCTTTTATCCCATACAAAACAAGAATGGGAAGTAATACGTGGTGATGGTACAAGAACAAAAGAGATTGTAAAAACACTGCGCAGACCGATGGGGACTAAAGCAGAGTCTGCTGCCTATGCAGGGAGCGCGCTGGCAACGACTGTGCGCACATTCCTGAAATCCAATGCTGTATTGGCAAATGAGGAGTATTATCTGGATGAGACGGGAATATATGGGATTGATTATCGTTCCAGTTATTGCTGCACACCGGGAAATGTGGAGCATATAAAGACTCCGATGCTCATAATGGGGATGACCGCAGGCTATGAGTTTATGGCTGCGGAAGAGATATATACAAGAGCAGCGAGTAAGGATAAGTCGCTGATTTTTGTGGAGGGAGTAAATCATCCGCTGCGTGCTGCTGTAGAATGTGAGCGATATCCGGGAGAATTTGAAAATTCGGTGGGACACATGTTTGACTATATAAGCAGGTGGCTGGAAGAACGTTATATATTGTAGCAGGCAGGAGGTAAGAGATGTCAAACCGTTCAAATATAGGAACAAACACCATAGAGTGGCCATATCCGATGAAGTATGACTCTGTCAGGAAAGTCTATACCGATGTTTTGGTAATCGGCGGGGGACTGGCGGGAAGCTGTGCCGGGATTGCAGCGCTGCGCCGGGGAGTGAAAGTGGCAGTGGTGGATAAAGCACCGATTGAGCGCAGCGGCTGCGGCGGGGCAGGGATGGACCATTGGAATAATGTCCTGGAACATCCGGGGAGCCCCATGTCGGCAGAAGAAAATATAGAAAGCGGTATTACCGCGGGAAGGCAGGTTCATAGGGATTACATTGCTGTGAAGGGGACCTGGGAAGCACTGCTGGAACTGGAAAAGCTGGGGCTTCCAATTCGCGATGAGGACGATGACTTTGAAGGGACGGCAACGAGAGACGAAAAGAGCAGACTTCTGAAAGCGTATGACTATAGAGAGATGGTGGCAGTGAAACTGCGCGGAGGACAGTATATTAAACCGGTACTTTATGAGGGGCTTCGCAAAGAGGGCGCGGAGCTATTCGAGAGAGTTATGGTGACAAGCCTGCTGACGGAAGGGGGAAAACAGGGGAACCGGATTGTAGGAGCGACAGGATTTAGCATGGAGACAGGGGAGTTTTTCGAATTTCACTGCAAAAGTGCCATTATTTCCAGTGGTTATGCGTGCACTATTTGGACGTACAGTACGGAAATAACAGGAAACAGTTATCGCTGGGACCCCAATGAAATTGGCGAAGGGTTGGCAATGACCTGGAATGCAGGAGGGCAGGTACTTGGCATGCACAAGGCAGGTCATACTAAGGCAGCAACACCGTTTGCATGGCCGAGATTTGGCGTGGGTAATCCTAGTAATACATGGTTCCCGTGTTCGATTGTAGATAATAATGGCAAAGAAATACCGTGGCAGGATGCCAACGGCAATATATTAACATCGAAAGAGGCGAGAAATCTGCCTGCAAAGGACCAGAGATACTGTGGTTCTGTCATTAGTGATAATTACAAGAAAGCAGCGACACCGGGGTTGATAAAAGACCTGCCTGACAGGATTCAAAATGGGGAGTTTGAACTCCCATTCTGGGCAGATTTACCGGGGATGTCTCCGGATGAACGACGCTCTATCTGGGGAATGATGATTGGAAATGAAGGAAAGACCCGTTATACGGTGTTTGATTATTATACAAGAGAGGGATTTAATCCGGACAAAGATATGCTGATGGCTCCAATCATGGAGCCCGATGGATACTTGTCAGGGGGCTGGTTCCAGGGTGAGCCGAATGTGGCAAAAGCGTGGAGAGCCGAGTCATTTGGGCAGCAGGGCGAAATTGCGGTGGACTGGAACCTTATGAGTAATGTGCCCGGACTTTTTGCTGCGGGAGCGGCTTCCGGTCTGGAGGGGTGTTCCTATGCCTGCTCTTCCGGATTTTATGCAGGTAGACGTGCTGCAGAGTATGCGATAGATGTAGAGCAGGGAAGTGTGGAAAATGAACAGGTAGAGAAGGAGAGGGAGAGAGTGTATGCTCCTGTCAAACGTGCCGGAAGACCGGAGGCTTATATTAGTTGGAAAGAACTTTGGGGTGGAAGCGCCAGAGTTATGCAGCAGTGCTGTGGTAATTTCAAATCGATTCCTATTTTGAAACAGGGACTGATGTGGCTGGACAGTATCAAGAAAAATGAGATGCAGCTCACATATGCGAGAAATCCACATGAATTGGCACGTGTTTTGGAGGATAGTACCAGAATTACTGTATCGGAAATGTTTCTTCTGGGGTGTCTTACAAAATTAGAGCTGGATAAGGAAATCCCACATGGTACGTATGTGTTTCAGCAGCTGAAGGACGGAGAACTCGTTAATACGATGAAGCCGGATAAATACTGGCTGCAGGAGCCATATGAGGACAGTTATCTGGCAAATTATGAAAAGATTACAAAAACAGAAAAAAGAAATAGGCAGGAAGGCGGAGATATCGGATGAAGCAGCCCCAAAAAGTTTATATTGTAGAAAATCCCACAGGTCCTACAGAGGCAGTGTCAATCAATCAGGATATCTGTGTCGGATGTAACCACTGTGTGAACATATGCAGGACACAGACCATCATGCCGAATCCGGTTCCAGGTGAACCACCGATCCTGGTCTATCCGGATGAATGTTGGTACTGTGCCTGCTGTGTAGAAGCATGCAAAACAGGTGCACTTCAAATGCATTTACCTATTAACCAGAGGATTTTATTCAAAAGAAAAGAAACTGGAGAAGTATATCGAATCGGTCAGAAGGGCGGTCCCGGTAAAACTTATTTTGGGATACCGTACGGCTGGCGCTGAGGGGAGGAGAGGTAAAATGGAAGAACTGCAGAAAGAGGAAATCCACGGTATTTTAAAAGAATATCATGGGTCACCGCAGTCATTGATGGAGGCGCTTAAAAAAGTACAGGACCATTATGGATATATCAACATCGAAATCCAGAATCAAGTGGCAGAGGAATTAAAACTCCCGTTAAAAGATGTGACAGGAGTTTCCAGTTTTTATACTTTCTTTCATGAAGAGAAATACGGGAAATATGTACTGCGTGTATGTAAAAGTGCACCCTGCCATATAGGACGGTCAGCGGAGACACTGGAGAGACTTAAAGATGTGTTGGGAATTGACGTGGGGGAGACAACAGAGGACGGTATGTTTACTTTGCTGACTTGCAGCTGCCTGGGTGCCTGCGATAAAGCGCCGGCGGTTTTGGTTAATGACAGACTCTGCGGACCAGTGAAACCGGAAACTGTACCGGAATTTCTCGAAAAGCTGAGAGTGGAGGGACAGGTATGACAGAAAATATGCTGCCTAATATGATATTAAATACAAATGGGAAAGTACAGTCATTGGAAATATATGTAACAAGAGGCGGATTTACCGCTCTGAAGCGGGCATTGGAAGAGCCGGAGTCCATCATATCTGTATTGGATAAAACCGGACTCAAGGGAAGGAGTGGTTCGGGGTTTCCGGTAGGATTAAAATGGAAGACCACATTGGAAGCTCCTGAAGAAGATAAATATATTGTATGTAATGCGGATGAAGGAGAGCCGGGCACAAATAAAGACAGAAAGATTTTGTTGTATAATCCGCTGTCTGTCATAGAGGGGATGGCAATTGCGGCTCTTGCTGTGAAGGCAGAGCATGGGTTGATTTATCTTCGGGCAGAATATTCCTATTTGCTTCCGGTGCTGAAGAGAGCCATAAGAGAAGCCGAACAAGCCGGATATCTGGGAGAAAATATACTGGGCTTTGGAAGAAGATTCCAAATAGAGGTACATTCCGGCGCAGGCGCCTATATCTGCGGGGAAGAGACAGCTCTTTTAGAGTCACTGGAAGGACATAGAGGTGAAACCCGCTTAAAACCCCCATACCCGGGAGTATCCGGATATATGGGGAAACCGACGGTTATCAACAATGTGGAGACTTTTGCATGTGTGACTGCCGTTATGCGGGATGGCGTAGATAAATACAGGAAATATGGGACAAATAAAAACCCTGGAACAAAATTGATTACACTTTCAGGATGTATTAAAAATCCGGGAGTATACGAAATACCGATGGGGATGAAGATTCGAGCGATATATGAGCAGCTTGGCGGCGGATGCGAAGAAGGAAAACATCTGTATGCGATACAGACAGGCGGACAGTCAGGACCAATAGCCACACCGGAAATCCTGGATACAGCCTTTGATATAGAAGGGTGTACGCGGGCAGGTGCGTTTTTTGGCACAGGGGCTTTGATGTTTATTCCGATGGAGATATCCTTTCTTGATTTTATGCACAATGTGATGGAGTTTTTTCGGGATGAATCCTGTGGAAAGTGCATTCCGTGCAGACTGGGTAGCGAGAAAATTACAGCTATACTGGAAAAATTGTGCAAAAAAGAGGGGACAGATGAGGATTTGCAAGAATTAAAAAGGGTGGCGGAACATATGAGGGACAGTTCCAGATGCGCGCTCGGCAAAGCAGCGGCTACACCACTGCTGTCTTCTATGCAGAACTTTTCTGAGGCATATGATGTCGGAGTTCACAAAAGTGCGGTGTGACGGAAAGTGAGGGGTGAGGATGGAATACATGAATGTAAAGATAAATGGTCAGGCTGTGAGAGCAGAATCGGAAATGACAATTTTAGATGCGGCAGAAGCAGCAGGGATTTCCATACCAAGACTTTGCTATCTGAAAGATTTGACACCAGGAAGTGCGTGCCGGATGTGTCTGGTCGAAGTAAAAGGAATGGCGGGAATGGTCACGGCATGTACAACAGCAGTACGTGAGGGGATGGAAGTTGAGACCGAGACAGAACGACTGCGTAGAGAAAGAAAAATCAATCTGGAATTAATCTGTTCAAATCACAGGATGGATTGTACATACTGCAGTCGTTTCCCATACTGTGAACTTCAGGATTTATGCCGAAAGTATGGCATTGATGACAGGCTATATCGTTTTGCGAGGACAGAAGAAATAGATGATTCCGCCAAGCATCTGGTTAGAGACAACTCAAAATGTATTGTATGCGGTCGCTGTGTCGCTGCATGTGAGAAACAGGGAGTAAATGCTATCGGTGTATCAGGTCGGGGAATACAGACAAAGATAACACCGGGAGCGTGCGGCATGGAACTGGATATGACCGACTGTATAGGCTGCGGGCAGTGTATCAATGCATGTCCCACTGCGGCTCTCCAGGATAAAGATAATACCAGAGAGATATACCGGGCACTGACACAGAGAAAGAAAAAAACGGTTGCCGTAGTGGAACCGGAGGTATTGAAACAATTGGGAGAATGTCTTCTGGATAAAGGAGTGTCTGATACATCAGGGAAAACGGTCGGCATCTTGAAAAAAATCGGATTTGAGCGGGTGTTCTCTACAGAGGATTTCAGAACAACTGGGGAGGAACTGATACAGACATATTGTCCGGCGGTCATCCATATGTGTGAAAGGAAATTTCCCGATTTGGCGGTGAATTTCTCTTATCCGATGCAAAAAGCGGCAAAGACAGGAATGAAAAAATACTATTCGTCGTACAGGAGGGAAGACATTTTTGTGGCGGGGATTACCACCTGCACTGCAATCAAAAAGGAAGTTTTACCGGAGGTAAATGCAGTCATTACGGTACGGGAACTGGCATCTATGGTGTATCGGTTCTGTATCAGCCATTTTACCGCTCTGGAGGTATGGAAAGAGACAAAGGAAGAATTCTGTGATGCGCTGCGGGAGGGAATATCCGTCAAAGCAGAGACTCCTATTAACAGAACCAAACATATTTCTGTTACCGGTTATCAGAATGTAGAGAAAATACTTAAGGCAGTTTCGCAGGAAAGGCAGAATAAGGAATCGGTTCGTCTGTTTGCGTGTCCTGGCGGATGCGAAAACGGTGGAGGAAGACCGAGGAGATATGCAGGAAAATAAGAGAGGCAGAAAAGTTTATGTGCAGAACACAGATAGAGACAACATCAGGGAATTTAAAGGGATGCCTAGATATGACAAATCAAACAGTTGTGAGTTTCAAAGGGGTGCCTTATGCGCGTCCTCCGGTCGGAGATTTACGGTTTAGGGCACCGGTAGAATTTCATGCGGAGAAGGCGGTAAGATACTGCGGCGCTTTTATGCCTGCTCCGATACAGCAGGAACAGAGAAATATAAAGAAACTTCCGTTTCCGGTATCAGAAGACTGTTTGTATTTGAATATATGGGCACCGGCAGAGGAAAAAGGGAACCTTCCGGTTATGGTCTGGTTTTTCGGAGGCGGATTTACAACCGGAAACGCGGGGGATGAAGAATTTGAAGGGACCAGGATGGCGGAGAAAGGAGTTATTCTGGTTACGGTAAGTTACCGCGTGGGTGTATTAGGGTTTTTAGCCTATCCACCTTTATATAAAGATGAAAATAAGGCTTTAGGGAATTATGGGATTTTGGACCAGATTCAGGCATTGAAATGGATTCAGAAAAATATAGGTGCTTTTGGAGGAAATCCGAATAACATCACGATATTCGGACAGTCTGCGGGAGGGATTTCCTGCCGGATTTTATTGACATCACCTCTTGCGGAGGGATTGTTTCAGCGTGCCATTATCCAATCGGGAGGAGGCTTAAATGAGGCAGACCCGTTCAGACCGACAGAAGAGATTGCGATGATGACGGAAAAGGCATTGCAGGAGCTTGGATGGACGGCGGCGGACCTGGAAGAACGAGATGCCATGGAAATCAATGAATGTCTGCAGAAGACAGTGAAAGACATATTGGGACCGGGAGAACTGTTTTTCTACCAACCCTGCATAGATGGCTATTGTCTGGAAGATGTGCCGGGGAAATTGATAAAAAGAGGCTTGTATCACAATGCAGATATCATCTGTGGAACTGTGACAGGGGATTCCTGGATGTTTTCCAGAAAACTGCCGAACGAGATTCGCGCAGATATGTTATCTGCCGGAGGGTTTGCATGTTCACCGCAGCTTTCATGGGCGCAGAACGAAATAGAGAACAAAGGAAGAAAAATTTATACCTATTTTTTTGAACGTGAGATACCGGAAGCATGGAATCCGGAAGAATCTTCCAGATTTGCTCATAACGGGCAAGGTCCGGTGGGAAAGAATGCGACACCGCATGGAAGTGAGATTGTCTATGTGTTTGGTAATTTGGACAAAACAAAACGGAAGTGGACGCCCTATGACAGAGCGCTGTCAGAGACAATACAGAACTACTGGTGCAATTTTGCGCGTACGGGAAATCCAAATGGAGAGGGGCTGAAAGAGTGGAAGCCCTATACGCAGGGAAATAAAAAAATGATGCATTTTGGGAATGAAAGCTGGAAAGAAAAACAGTTCCCGGAAAATGAAAGGCAGCAGGAAATTGTGAATTATACAATTGCGCATCCGGGAATGTTGGAGAAATGGGAAGGAATAGAGGATGGAGAATGAAAAGACAAAAATTACAGGGGTAGATATCCGCATTGCCGTATCGATATTGCTTTGCTGCATAACAGCGGTTGCCTTGGATGTTTTGGGGATAAAGTTCAGTTTTGGCGAGATGAAATTGGAAATTATACAGAAAATGACAACATGTATTGCCTGCTTGCTCTGCTGTCAGGATAGTACAAAAATCAGCTTTAAAGCCGGGATAAACCGGCTTATTATTACGGCGATAGGAGGGGGAGTAGGGCTTATTGCAGTATTGTGCGATAATGCCCTTCAAAATGAATGGCTGATGGTTTGTCTGATTTTTGCAGGAGTACTTGCGACCTTACTTTTATGTAAAGTGGCAAAAGTGCCATATATTAATGCGAGAATCGGTGGTGTCACGTTTATTCTGGTATCCTATACTCTTTCAGGCCCGGCAAGATTTGTGTATGCCATATTCCGATTGGTTTCTACATTTTATGGTGTCTTTGTCGTCCTGGCGGTGACCTGGGTGTGGGAAAAAATAATACAGAAAAACGAGGTGGAAGAGGCATAGGAGGAAAGCAATGGATTTAAGAGAAAGACCATTTGAACTGACTGAGGAGCAAATAGAATGGGTTGAGACGTCATTTAGAGCTATGTCTCTGGAACAGAAAGCAGGACAGCTCTTTTGCATTTTGGGAAATTCGTATTCAAAGGAAGAACGAAAGTATTTGGTCGGGAAAATGGGGATTGGCGCAGTATTGTTCAGACCGGCTGCAAGAGAAAAAATAAAAGTACAATTTGAAGAATTAGAGAAGTGTGCCTCTATCCCATTGCTAAAAGCTGCAAATCTCGAAGAAGGAGGAGCCGGGATATTGACAGATGGTACATATTTTGGCTCCCAACTGCAGACTGCCGCGGCAGGAAGTGTGAAATATGCAGAATATCTTGCCAGAACCGGAGCGGCAGAAGGGAGAGAGGTGGGTGTAAACTGGTCTTTTTCTCCGGTAGCAGATATTGATTATAATTACAGAAACCCTATTACAAATATGCGGACATTCGGAAGTGACTCTGACGTTGTGTTAAAGTATGCTTTGGCATATACAGAAGAGATGCAGCGTCTTAAGGTGGCGGCAGCTGCAAAACACTTCCCAGGAGATGGTATGGATTACAGAGACCAGCATCTCCACCCCACGTATAATACACTGGATATAGATTCCTGGTTTTTTTCTTATGGTAAAATCTATCAGTCACTTATAGATGGAGGAATTTTGAGTATTATGGCAGGGCACATCGTACAGCCGTCACTTGTACGAATGATAAACCCGCAGATAAAAGAAGAAGAATGTCTGCCGGCTTCATTAAGCAAAGAAGTCTTAACCGGTATTTTGCGGGAAAAGATGGGATTTAACGGTGTTATCATATCAGATGCCACGATTATGGGCGGATATACGATGGCGATGGAGAGAAAAAAAGCTATTCCAACAAGCATACAGGCAGGATGTGACATGCTCTGTTTTTCTATGGATATATATGAAGACTTAGAACATATACTCAACGGAATAAAGATGGGGATTTTAACAGAAGAGCGGCTGGATGAAGCAGTAAAAAGAATTTTGGCTTTGAAGGCAAAAGTGGCTCGAAATGAAAATGATATCTTCTCAGAAAAAAGTGAGAACATCAGAGGAAAAGTAACAAGAGAAAAAGTAAAACAATGGAGAAAAGAGTGCAGCGGAAGGGCAGTTACTCTTGTAAAAGATATCCAGACCGTGATTCCGGTCACCCATAAGAAATTCTCAAGGATACGTCTGGTTTTGCTAGGAGAAAACCGTATGCATGACGGAACTGTGTTGGAAACAGCAGAAACATTTTTTAGAGAGAAAGGATTTGAGACGGAAATTTATGAACCTTTCCAGGATGATTTGCATGGCAGCAAACATCTTCCGACAGACAGGCTTACTCTCCTTCTCCTACATTATCCGGCAGAAAGCAACCGGACAGCAGTGAGGATAGCGTGGTGCCCCAAACATGCTATGGAAATCCCAAGATTTATCCATGAAGAAGCGACAATAGCTATATCCTTTGCGAATCCTTATCATTTGCAGGATATCCCCAGGGTACAGACTTATATCAACTCGTATTGTTCCGGTACAGAAGCAGTAAAAGCAGCTCTTGAGCGGCTTATCGGGGAGGAAACGTTTACAGGGATAAATCCGGTCGACCCATTCTGTGGGCTTACGGATACTCGTTTGTAGAGAAAGGAAAAGACAGATGAAATACAGAGGTGTGATTTTTGATTTGGATGGAGTTATCTGTTCTACCGACTATTGTCATTATCAGGCATGGAAAGCAATCGCTGATGAAGAACATATATATTTTGATGAGAAAATCAATGAAAAGCTCCGTGGAGTCGGTAGGAGAGAGAGCCTTGAAATTGTCCTAGAAAAAGCAGAAAGAAAGTACTCCGAGATGGAAAAAGAAAAACTGGCAGAAAGAAAAAATACCCGCTATAGAGAATTCCTTTCGTATATGACGAAAGAAAGTTTGTCTCCTGAAGTAAAAACGTTGCTTATAAAATTGAAGGATAGTGGAATAAAAATTGCGGTCGGGTCTTCCAGTGCAAATGCAAAATATATTTTAAGCAGACTGGGACTTGAAGGCTTTTTTCACGCAGTCAGTGATGGGACAAATATTTGCCGTTCAAAACCAAATCCAGAAGTATTTCTTAAGGCAGCCAAAATGTTGGAGTTATCCCCGAAAGAATGTCTGGTTGTAGAAGATGCTGATATGGGAATCCGAGCGGCAAAAGAAGGGGGCTTCCATAGTGTAAAAATAGGTATGAGTACTTCTGACACGAAAGCAGATTATAAAATATCTGCAATCAGCGAGTTAGAGTATATTGTATGGGGCGGCGCTTTTGAAATTGAGAGTAGATGGAGGAACGGTGCCCGGCATATATTGTGATACAGTCCATCAGAACCTGACCGATGCAGAGAATTTCCGGGGGGGGAGAGAGGGTATATTTTTCATGAATTTTTGTCCTTTCAGGCTTTTTTGCATTTATTGTAACAGAATTATATCATGGATTCGATGGCGAGTGCATCTGTGAGTGCGACGGGGATAAGCTGACGATTACCAGAAAGGGAAGTCAGGCGACAGCGGTGCTCAAAGCAAACTTAACGACCTATGAGTTTGCGATAGAAAAAGGGTAAATTAGATTGAAATTAGCCTAAAAATCCAAAAATGGATTTTGATATTGAAAATAATATCCATATACGGTAAAATTTATGTGAGAGAAAGGAGACCGTATATGGATATTTTTGATTTGAAGCGGATAAAAAAAGTATCGAAACTGACAAACAAAGAGATTGCAGAGTTATCAGGTATCCCGGTGAGCACGGTCAACAAGATTTTTTCCGGGGCGACAGAGAATCCGCGCTATGCCACCCTGCTTGCCATTGAGGAAGTTCTGACGAAGAAAGAGCAGCTTCCTTTTACCTACGACGGGTACAGACAGGAGCCTGTTATCATCCGGGAGGAGGCTGCGGAGTATGAATATACAGCGCGGAAATATGGGGAGGGAGATATTGAGCGTCTCACAGAAGGTACACGGGCGGAGCTCATAAACGGGAAGCTCTATATGCTGGCGGCGCCAACCAGAAAGCATCAGTTCCTGGTGACAGAGCTTCTGTTTAAGATTCGCGGCTTTATCCAGGAGCGGCAAGGCGGCTGCCATGTGTACACATCCCCCTTTGATGTGCGGCTTTTCGGGGACGATGAGACTGTAGTACAGCCGGATGTTTCCGTGGTGTGCAGGCGCGACATTCTTACAGAGCAGGGGTGCTGCGGAGCACCGGATTGGGTGGTTGAGATTGTGTCGAAGAGCAGCTCCCCTCACGACTATATCCGCAAGCTGGTGCAGTATCAGAAGGCAGGTGTCCGCGAGTATTGGATTGTAGATTCTTATCAGAGGATGGTGACAGTGTGCAATTTTGAGCGGCATCAGCAGACCGGACAGTATGCCTTCGAGGACAGGATACCGTCCGGGATACTTGCCGGGCTGGAAATATGTATAGCGGAATTAATGGAAAATTTTTGAATTTGTAATCTCTCTATATAAGAGTATCCCCTTGTACAGAGAGAGGTGTCTGCCTGTAGATATGCTCCGGATTCATGTCGGAGCATATCGTTTTGATAAATATAATCATTGACATTTTCTTCAAACAGTATTATTGTATTAATAAGATAATACAAATGTGTGACAAGCATAATACCCGCAAAAGGAGGCGCAAAAGATGCTTGAAGCGATATGGACCTTTGGAGGGATTGTCCTTATTGTGCTGGCAGCTTCCATCATCAACAGAAGGGCGAAGAGAAAGAGACAGGAAGCTTATATCAGTCAGAAGTTCGGAACCGTACCGGCAGATGGAGAAATCCGGGAGAATGTCAGCAAGTATTACGAGATTTATTCGGAACCGGGCGATGTGGATGAAGTCACATGGAATGACCTGTCTATGGATGATATTTTTACCCGAATCAATCAGTGCGATACTTCCGCAGGTGAGGAAATCCTCTATTACTGGCTGCACAGGGGACACCTTGCGGATGAAGAATACGTGAAGCTGGAGCGGCGGATTGAGGCTGTTGGCAGAGAAAAAGAGAGGTTGGAGATTGAGAGGGAGCTGATGAAGATGGGGAAGGGCAGAGGAGCCTATTTTATTCCCGCCTATATGAATTCCCTGGAAGAATACGGGATGAGAAGCCCCTGGCTCTATCAGGTGCTCCAGATTCTGTTTTTTGCCGCGGTGGCAGCAGTACTTATTTTTCATAACAGGACAACGGCGCTGGTATTCTGGACAGTATTTTTTGTGAACCTCGTATTGTACGGCATTTTGAAGATGCGTTATGAGGTGGAATTTCAGATGATTGGGACGGCAGTGGGAATGCTTAGGCACGGGAAAAATCTACTGAAAAAGGGACAGGTTGCCGCCCTGTATCCGGAACTAAAGGAAAATCTGGAAAAACTGGAGAAGGTGACCCGCCGTATAAGCCTTTTGCAGGGGATGCAGGCAGGCTCTTTCATGGGCGACGCACAGGGGATTCTCCTGGACTACATTCTCGGCATAACGATGTGGCAGGTGGTAACTTACAATAAGGTAATCCGCAGTCTGAGCAGGAATGAAGAGACTTATATGGCAGTTTACCGGGCAATCGGGGAGCTGGATATGGCAATCAGCATCGCCTCCTACCGCCATAGTGTGCCGTGGTACTGTATCCCGGAGTTTTCCAGTGAGAAGAAGATAGAGATGGAGGCACTCTACCACCCGCTTTTGGAACATCCCGTGGAAAATTCTCTGTCGCTGGAGCGGGGCTGTATCATCACAGGTTCCAATGCCTCGGGGAAATCCACCTTTATCAAAGCGGCGGCACTCTCTGCAATACTGGGACAAACCATACATACCTGTACGGCGAGACAGATGAGAATGCCGAAACTGCAGGTCATCACGTCCATGGCGGTGAAAGACGACCTGGCGGCGGGAGAGAGTTATTTCATCCGGGAAATCCGTTATCTGAAACGAATCCTGGACAGCCTGACAGAAGAGAGAATCACCTTCTGCGCGATAGACGAGATACTCAGAGGGACGAACACTGGGGAGCGAATTCGGGCGTCTTCGGCGATATTAAAATATTTGAGCCGGAAGAATTGTATCGCCCTTGTCGCCTCCCACGATAAGGAGCTAACGGAGATACTGGCAGATGAGTATGAGAATTATCATTTCAGTGAGGAGATTGGCGAGGAGGATATTTATTTCAGCTACAAGATACAAAAAGGACCCGCCACCTCACAGAATGGAATCAAATTGTTGGAGTTCGCGGAATTCCCGGACGTTATTATTAAAAATGCAAAGGAGACAGTACTATGATGGATGAGAAAAATGTAATGGGTAAGGGGGAGACCCTCGGTGAAAAAAATGAGATTGGCAGAGAAAAAATCTTAAATGCCAAGAGCGGTTATGGAATGTTGTTTTTGTGGATTCTGGTTCTGTTAGGTGGAATCGCGCTTATCGTTCTGGGTCCGATTTTTTATTCCAGACAGAGCATAGGCGGCGGTCTGCTGGGCACATCGATTGCGCTGGGCGTCATTTTGATTTTTGTTTCCATTATCTGCATGTGCGGGCTGAAGGTGCTTAATCCCAACGAGGCTTATGTGCTTGCGCTTTTCGGGAAATATTACGGTACCATCAAGAAGGCGGGATTTTTCTGGGTTAATCCTTTTTGTACAGCGTTAAATCCCACGGTGCGCCCGGCTGCGCCGGTGGTTACGGCAAACGGGGTGACACGCTCTGTAAGTGTGGATATGTCAAATAAAAAGGTGTCCCTGCGCACTATGACACTCAACAATGAAAAGCAGAAGGTCAACGATGAACTGGGAAACCCGGTGGAAATCGGCGCGGTGGTCATCTGGAAGGTGACGAATCCCACAAAGGCGGTGGTCAATGTAGAAAATTACAAAAATTATCTGTCCATCCAGTGCGACGCCATCATCCGCAATACCGCGAGAAAATATCCCTACGATACGAGTGAGGGCGGCGATGAGAAATCTCTGCGCGGAAGCAGCCAGGAAATCGCGGCTATCATGAGCGAGGAACTGCAGGAAAAAGTAGAAAACGCAGGAATCACCATCATAGAAGTGCGCATTACCCATCTGGCGTACGCTCCGGAAATCGCCTCAGCGGTGCTGCAGCGGCAGCAGGCGGCGGCTATCATTGACGCGCGCCAGAAGATTGTGGAAGGCGCTGTGGGTATGGTTCAGATGGCGCTGGAGAAACTCAATGAGCAGGAACTGGTGCAGTTGGATGAAGAACGCAAGGCGGCGATGGTGAGCAACCTGCTGGTTGTTCTGTGCGGTAATAAGGACGCTCAGCCCGTTGTTAATAGTGGAACGATTGTGTAAACAGCCTATCTCTCCTTCAGTATATTCTTCACCACCTCATCTCGTATGGCGCCCTCCTGTGTGTGCCCGGCGAGATAATCCGCTTGGCGCGCCGCCACATAGAGGAAATCGGCGAGACGGTTGATATACTGCATGGCTTTAGAGTCACAGCCGTAATTCTGGTCCACCTTGCGGAAACGCCTCTCGGCGCGTCTTGCCACGGCGCGCGCCACACCCCGAACTGAGCA